>JAEEGI010009035.1_pt1 | contig 21908 bp, 9 predicted proteins | sample 8958751 | NCBI WGS metagenome assembly JAEEGI01 (sample SAMN16246545, study PRJNA631951) | gut metagenome | biome: gut microbiome; feature: rumen; material: KS-attached | host: Bos | place: Iran: Karaj | collected 2018-10 | reverse complement strand
GTCACGGTGTAGGGTTTCTTCGTGTAGTTGTCCAGGTCGTGCTTACAGCCTGTCAGTGCCATGGTGCCGCAGCTTGTCAGGATGGCGGCCATCATCCATTTTCGCATGTTTCTTTTCATCGTTAAATTCGTTATTTCGTTATTTCGTGATGACATCAGAATGTGAGTACAATCGTCGCCTCCTGTCCCACCTTCTGCTTCAGCGTATAGACGCCTGCCTGTTTCGCGCTGTAGTATCGCACGTCCAGCGTCTCGCCGTCCGTTGTGCGGAAGACGGTGAACGGCTGGCCAGCGACGCCCACGCCACGGCACTCGCTGCCGGCGAATACCGCCACGATGTCGCTCTCGCCGGGGATGAAGGGCGTAGTGGACGGCAATTGTACCGTCAGCGTCTGCTGTACGGGGTACTTCTTGCAGCCCAGCAGCAGTGGCGGCACGAAGTCCTCGTCGAAGCCGTAGGTGCGCTCGGTGGCAAACTTCTCCGTGCCTTGCAGGGTGAACACCCGGCGCAGTTGTGCACAGTAGTAGCGCAGGGCGAAGTTGACGTCGCGCTCGGTGCTGTTGCCACGGATTTTCAGTACGAAGTACACGCCTCCAGCCTTGTCGACATTGCGGATGGCCGGCACCGTGCGGCACTCGTCGCCGATGAACACCGCCATCAGGTCGCCGTCGGTGGAGTAGGCCGCCAGTTCGTCCTGCAGCTTCACCATGATGAACATCGAGCTCTCGAAGAGCGACGGGTCCGGTGCCGTCCATGCTGGAGCATTATCGCTGCCCGTCAGGTCTACACTCCATGCCGGTTTCTCCGCTGTAGCAAACGTATAGTTGGCCGGTGTGTCGTCGGAGTCTGACGAGCAGGCCCACGCCATCGTGAGCACTGCCGTCAGCATTATAATCTTTATTTCCTTCATTGTTGTGTCGTTTTGACGTTATTTCGTTATGACGTTATGACGTTATGACGATTTATTTGATTACCTGTTTCTTTCCATTATAAATATATACGCCGCTCTGTGTCGGAGCCTTCGGCAGCTTGATGCCCTGCACGGTGTACCAGCCGTGCTGAGGCAGCTGGTCGGCCGTGACGAAGCTGATCTGCGTGGGCATCTCGGGCGAGCCGCTGATGCCGTCAGGCTCATACTTCATCACCTCGCCCGTGACGGCAATCAGATTGTCGCCACGCTCGATGGCAAACGACAGCGGAGCCTCCACGTCGCCCTCGATGCTGAGGAAGAAGAGTGGAGTACCAGCAGCGGTAGCAAACTCTACACTCTGCACTCTACACTCTACACTTCCTACCACTTCGCCTCCGGCGTATGCCACCAGTCGGTCGCCCTCCTCGACGTCAACGCCCACGGCCTCGGCCACGACGCTCATCGTCGTGCTGAAGTTGCTGCCTAGCTGCGGAGCCGCGTTCACGCTGTTCTCGATGAATGTCGTTCCCGGCTCATAGTACGGATAGCAGAACTGTGCCTCGGTGGTTCCCTGGCGGTGCAGCATGTAGCCCTCGCCCGGCTTCATGTACTTCAGAGTGCCGAGCCATTCGCCGCCACCCTTGCCGTCGGCGGTGAACATGGCGAACGTATGCTGGTTCTTCACCACGTCGCCGGGCATGGCCTCGTCGAAGTAGTCTGTCAGAGCTGTCTTAACGGGCAGGTTCACCAGCGGCGTGTAGCCGATGCTGTTCCAGCCGGGCTTCACCGTCATGGTACGCTCCTTGGTGCGCTTGTAGGCACTGCCCCAGATCTCTATCTGCTGGGCCTGCTGCACCTTCACGCGGTAGCTGTACTGCTGCGACAGCTTGATGCGGCTGATGTCCGTATTGCTGTTGCTCATCCACTGACCATTGCGGTAGGTCAGCGTCAGGTCTTCCGAGTCCTCCGTCAGGATGTCGCCCTCCTGCCACGGGAAGCGGCTCAGGATGCTCTCCACGCTCGCGAAGGCCTGGTTATAGACGTTGAACGACACCCAGTTCCAGCCTTGTGCCAGGTCGAGCTTCTGCAGGTACTCTTCTTCGGCATACAAGCTCACGGGCTTGTCCACGGTGCCCACGATGGCCTGGTCGCCGAAGTTGATGAACTCCGTCGGCGTCAGCTTCATGGTCTTGCCCGTGGCGTAGTGCCAGAGTCGGAAGGTGAGCTGCGTGGCCACCGTCGTGCTGTCGTAGACGGTCATGAAGAGCATGCTGCGGCCTGTTGCCGGGTCGTACTCGATGTTGTTCACGCCCATGCAGCGTCCCGTGCCGTCGAAGGCACCTACTATGTCGTGCGAGTCGGTGACGAGGTCGTTGTTCACAAACACCTGTGCCACGATGTTCATCGAGTAGCGCTTCATCTCCGGTGCTACCGTCCAGTCGGGTGCTGCACCCTCTACGGTCAGTTCCAGGTAGTAGGCATCCGACATGCCGTCCTCATCGACGAGGTAGATCATCTGGTCATACGTGCCCACGGCCAGGTCCTTGCTGATGGTGAAGTCCACCTCGTCCGTAGTCTGCGCGTCAACGATGTCGCTCGTCTTGTCGACGGTGATCCAGCTGGGCAGGTTCTCGATGGTGTAGGTGTGCGCCTTGCCGCCGTTGTTCTCGATGATGCCGAGAAGGGTCAGTCCCTGACCTTCCTTGATGGTGACGACGCGGTTCTTGCCCAGCGACATCCACGTCAGCGGGTTGCGGTTGACGTAGAAGCTCTCCGTGGCCGGCGAGGCCATGAAGTTACCGTTCTTGTCGGGAATGTCGTAGAGCGTCACATAGACGTTCTGCTTGTTGATGCGGCTGTCCTGCTCGTCGATGTTCACCAGCAGCTGGTTGTTACGACCCACGTAGCTGAATTTCAGGTTGCGCAGGTGCTCGTAGGGCTGCACGGGTGCGCCCATCGTGCGGTCGATGCGTGCCAGGATGCTGTCTGTCGGGTCGACGAACACGCTGTCGCGCTTGCCGGTATCGTTGCCGTCGTTATCGAACTTCACACGGGTGCTCAGCGCCGAGGGCTGCAGGGCCAGCTCGCCGCTCTTCTGTCGCACTTGGTGGTCGAAGGGCATGTGGGCTATCAGTCCGCGCTCCTCGCCGCCCGGCGACTTAGTGGAGTAGCGGCGGATGAGCGTCGTGGGCAGTGCCTGCTCGAAGAGCATCAGTCCGTCGATGTGGCCGGTGTAGGCGTTGCCCTGGTGTACCACGGGGTCGCCGCTGTTCTGCCACACCGTGTTGCCTAAGAAGAAGCGCGTGCCCATCATGCCGCCGAGCGAGTCGGTGGTCAGCTGTGCTTTCACCTCGTTGTCGATGAAGATGGTGGCCACGTTGCGGGCGCGGTTGACGGTCATGGCATAGTGGTGCCAGCCGTCATCGCACAGGTCATCGCCCAGTGCGAACTCGCGGCCGTTGGTGCGGTACTTCAGCGTTTGGCCCTCGAAGCCGATGAAGAACTTGTTACGTGCGCCCTCGTCGGTGGCCTTGCCAGAGCCGTTGGCCATCAGTGTGCCGTTCTCATTGGGCGTCTTAAACCAGAACATCAGCGTGTAGTCCTGCTCGTCGTCGCGCTGGAAGAGGTCGGTGCGCAGCTGCAGTCCCCTCAGTTGTGACGCGGTGGATGCCTTGCTCGTATTGACGCGGGGCACTACGTTGCCATTGCCGTCTATTGTCCAGCCGTCGCCCAATGCCGTGACAAGCTCTTCAGCAGTCTTCGTGGCTGCGTTGCCAGCATTTCCGTTATACTCTCTGGTGCAGTAGCTGTTAGTGAGGGTCAGTTTGCCGCCGCTTCCGTGCCGTGCCCAGGTGTCGCAGTTGGTCAGCAGCGTCTTGATGTCTTTCGGTGCGAAGAGACTGTTCTGAATGATGGCCTCGCCGTCGGCATGGATGCTTCCTATGAAGCCGCCGTTGCTGTGACAGGAGGCTCCCTCGAAGGTGCCGTCGAAGACACAGTTGCGGAAGACGACCGATGCCCCCTCGCGCAGGATGCCCACGATACCGCCGTTAGTGGCATCGCCATTGATGCTGCTGCTGACATCTACCGACACGTGGCACCCCTCGATGAGCAGGTGGCCGTTGACGTTCACGTGTGACACCAGTCCGGCAGCATACTTTTTATTGGTGGTGACACTACCTGCCGTGTGCAGGTTGCGGATGATGGCATTGTCAACGTAGCGGAAAGGAGCAACGAACAGATCATTCTTGTTGATATTGACGGTCAGCGTATGGCCATTGCCCTCGAACGTGCCTCTGAAGTTTGTCTCAACCATATTCGTCACGGTGATGTCGGCCAGCAGCTCTGCATTGACGTTATACTGTCCATTGGCATCACTCACCATGGTGCAGAAGGTATTCCAGTCGTCAGTGGAACTGATGGTCATGTTCTGGTCCGTGCTGGCGGCGGCATCGCTGTTGTCGATGCGCAGCGACATGCCTTCAGGCTGTGCCCAGGAGGCACCGGTAAACATCAGATGGTCACCCTGAGCCAGGTCGGCGGCATACTCGCCGCGGCCGTCGTTCATGGGGTAGTAGTCGACGAGTCCCATCTCGTAGCCCGTCAGCAGGCGTTCGGCGTAGCGGTTCAGTCCGGCTAGGTCGAACGTGCGGTACCACAGTCGGCCCTGCAGCATGCGTCCCGTGAAGTAGTGGTCCTGGCCGCTGTCCGTGTCGGTGGCCGTGCCGAAGGTCAGGGGGCCCGTGCCGCTGTACGTCACGCTGTCCATGCGGGCCATCTGCTGCTTGCCATAGAGCATCAGTCGCTGGTTGTCGTTGTCGAGTACCAGTGCCACGCGCTGGAATCCGACATCGCTCAGCACGCTGTCGCTCTCCACCGTTCGTCCGTCGACGACGGCCCTGAGGTGACGCTGCTTGGTGAGCCACAGCTGCAGGTGCTTGCCCTCGGTGCCGTGGCTGAAGATGGGCATGTCGCGCCCGTCCTCCTCAGTCTTGATCATCACCTCGACGGTGACGTTCTTATTGGCGAAGTTGCGGTTAGACTGCGTCTGGGCATAGCCGTTGCCGCCGAACTGCAGCGAGGGAGCCTCCTGGACGGCCGTCTCGTTGGTCTCGCCCACCACCTCGAAGTTGGTAGTGCCCTGCAGATAGTTGTACTCGATGTCCTCCGAGAAGTCGAAGATGATGTTCTCGCCCGGACCGAGCACGCCGGTCTTGGGCTCCGGCGTGCCGAAGAGTTGCGGGCGGCGCGTGTCCTTGATGCCGCTGAGCACCTTCGACTCGTTGGTGAGGAACGCATTGCCGTTCCTGCAGAACAGCACGGCGCGCAGGTCGTAGCCCTTCTCCATCACCGTGCCCTCGCCGAAGAAGCGGGCCTGGATGTTGCCGTTCTCAGGTATCATCTCCTTCGTGCCGGTAGCAGCGCGGTAGATGGTAGAGTCGGCATAGTAGCCACAGAGGTTGGTCCAGTAGTCATCGCCACGGGTAGTCTCCTTATACTGGAACTCGATGTGGTCGAAGTTCTTCTGGTTCTTGTCGAAGCCGCTGATGACCACGGGCAGATACCAGCCTTTCTTGCCGTCGGTGGGCGCATCGCAGTTCATGATCCACTTGTCGCCTGGCGACGAGATGGCCACCGAGCCTGCCGTCTGCAGGAAGTGTACGTCGAAGGCCACCTCATGATAGACGTTCACGTCGCCCTGCGAGATAAGACCGATGGTCAGCCCCTCATAGTCGAACTTCTCGCCGGCATAGACCTCCAGTGTCTTCTCCGTCACCTGGCCCGGGCGTACCTCAATGGTGCGCGCGGTGCCGGTGAGCGGCATGCCGTCAATCATCAGGCGGGCGCCGTCGGGATTCTTCTTATCCACCTGATACAGGTCGAAGTAGTTATAGACAGCCTCGGGCTGTTCGCTCTCGTTGGTCAGATAGAGCTTGAAGCGGGCGGGCTCGCCGAAGGGCACGCCGCTGATGCTCTGCTTATCCATCTTGATTTGCGGTTTCTCAACCTTCTTGGTGCGCTCGTCAAGCACGGTACCCGTCTTGTAGAGCTGCGTCTTGCGCTCGCCCTCATACGGACGGAGGGTAGCACCGGCAATGGTACGATAGACGAAGCTGTGCGGTGTCACGTAATTATTCAGTTTGAGGTCGCGCTCCAGGTATTTCTTGTTGGCGGCTGCCTGGGTATAGAACGCATTGTTCAGGAATACGTCGTTGACGCCACGACCACTAAGGCCGTCGGAAGCATTGCTGACACGATAGACATCGAAGTCCAGATGGCTCTTCTTGTCCATGCCGATGGTGAAGCTCTCCTTACGGCTATAGGTAGTCTGCTGGGTGTTCTTAGCCGTAATGTCGTAGCTGAACACCGGCGTCAGTCCGAATTTGAAGGAAACACCAACGGCATCAATCTTCACTTCTGTCCTATTGGCCATCTTGTCGCCTTTCGTTTTACCAAGTGAACCATTGGCAAGACTGCCTATCAACTTGGACAAGATAGGTCCGGCAACAGCCAGAATGGCATAGCCGGTATTCCTGCCATCACCTTCGTCATAAAAACTCAACGAAGCACCCTGGAACGGACTCTTATCAGACTGTACGTATGAATAGTCGGTGGTGAACGACTCGCCGTAGGTCAGCGAACCGCCGCCGTCCATACTGATGTTCTTCACCAAATCCTTAGCTTCCAACTTCTCCTGCTCATTGCGTCCTATCATCTTCATCCATTCCGTCATGATGGTGTGATAGAAGTTCACCGAGTCGACGACATTAGTAGCCGACTGTCCCTTAGGCATAATCATCTCGTGGGCAAAGCCGAACTCCTCATGGTCTTTCGTTACCGTCGACAGGTAGACCGGTCGTCCGATGGAATCGGCGCGTGTCTGGGCCTCTTTCTTCGTGCCGGTGAAGATCATCGACAGACATTGTTTCTCCAGCGACGGCAGCAGTTCGGTAATGATGTATTTCTGCGAGTGGATGAAGTTCGACTCGAAGCTCATGCCGTAGGTCACCACCTCGTCGCGCACTAAGTGCAGCGTCTTGTTGTTGTTATCCTTGCCTTGGGCTATCTCTACCATGCGGCCTGACTCCAAGATGGCAGCCGACTGGCGGAACGTGCTGTCAGGAATGGCACGGATGGCGGTGGCAGGCTTCAGCACGACATTGTCTACCACACCCATATACAGGTCGGCATCGGCACCCACCATTCCTTTTTCGGAACTGGTCGAGACATCCTCGTTGAAGGTCATTGTGTAGCTGAAGGCACGTTGACCGCTGCCCGACCATACCAGGTCGATGGTGGTACCGTAGGTGCTGGCAGTACCATTATTGAAACCGCCTACGCCACCGGCACCCATCGGGGCTGCCACAAGTCCGGTAAAGGTGTTCAGTCCGGTACCGAGACCTAAGTTGATGTCTACACCCATCTGCCACGACATATCCATTGTGTAGGCATACTTCATCGTAGAGCCCTTTGAGATAGTGGCCTTCGACGAGCCTCCTGGCGGGTCGCGCAGGATGTCGAGCAACTGCGGTGTCGAGAAGCTCAGTATCTCGGGTGCCCCAGTCTTGGGCTTCACGTTCAGCACGTATGCCTTCAGCGGCTCGGCCTCATAGTGCGTGCCGTCCATCTCGAGTGTCATGGTCACCGTGTGCAGGGCGTCGTCGCCCGTCAGCAGGTAGGGTGTCTGGGCGGCCTCGATGGTGTAGTTGCCCTGTCCCAGGCTGTCTAAGTGCAGCGTGTCGCGGTGGGTGGCGCTCACCATGCCGTTGTGGATGGTCACCACGCCGCCCTCGAGGTGTACCACGTCGATGGTGTCGCTCTTCGGGTTGTTGTTATAATAGTATTTCTCGATGGCCGAGATGGTGAAGCCATACTTGCGGTCGATGTTGAACACGGGGTGGCCGAAGGTGTAGCGGGTCTCAAGCGAGTCGCGCTTGCCCTGGGGCCAGTCGGGCTTCCTCACGCCGTAGGCCAGTGCCAGCTTCTCCTTCGTGCCCGAAAGGTTCTGGTAGCTGTAGTAGCGCTCGCCGAAGTAGTCGAAGGGGTCGAAGCCCTGCTGGCGGTAGTCGATGATGACCGGCGAGTGGTAGATGCGACTGTACTTGGCATGATACTTCTCCACGGGGTCGGTCACCTTGACGGTGGCTGTCTCCCACGTGCCCTTCAGTTCGTCTTTGTGCTCCGTCAGCGAGTCCGTCAGGTCTATCACGTCACCCGTCTGGCCGTCCTGGAACAGCGTGGCGTAGCCCGAGGCCGTGATCTGCTGTATCTTCCACTTCACGGGCGGCAGGTCCACCTCGTATTCGCCCGTATAGGGGTCGGGGTGGACCTCCTTGCGGTTCAGCGTGGTATGTACCGTGGTCTGGTGAGTCACCGTCTTGTCCACCTTGTTGGCCTCCGTGTGCTGGAACACCTCGTCGCGCTCCTTCAGCGTGCGGTCTTGGATGTCGAACACCAGTCGCGAGGCGTTGTCGCCCTCGAGGGTGAGCACCATCTTGAGGTCGTCGCCCAGGTTGTTCTTCGACAGGGCGTAGCCCAGTGGCAGTTCGCCCTGCCTCTTGCCGCCGGCGATGCGTCCGATGAGTCGTACGCGCTTCTGGTCGTAGAACATCAGGCCGGCCTTGTCCGTCTGGAAGTCGTACCTCGTCTGCGTGTCGGGGTCGTCGTCGTTCAGGTGGTAGAAGCCGTCGCGCCAGAATTTGTGGCCGTCCTTGACGGCCTGGATGCTGGCTTCGCCGGGCAGCATGCGGAACGAGAACTTACCCTCGTGGTCGGTGGTCACCAGTCCTGCGCTGTTGCGCACCTCGTGGTTGTTCACCAGGAACGAGACACCCTGCACGGGAATGCTGGTGCCCTCGTACTGCACGGTGCCCGATATTTTGACGCTCGACGCCACCTCGATGACCACGTTCTTCACCACGTTCTGGCCGGCACCGGTGCCGAAGGTGACGCTGCCACCCACGTTCGGCAGGAGGGTGCCCAGCTTGTAGGTGGTCTCCTTCTTGTCCTTGTAGGGCAGATCCTTCAGGCGGAAGAAGCCGCTCTCGTCGGTCACCGTCGGACGCTCCTTGCCGTCAACGGTCACGATAATCTGTTCGCCGGGGATGCCCGTGCCGTCCAGGAAGCGCAGGTAGCCCTCCACGGTGGCCGTCTGCTCGCACATGCCTTCCACCTCCTTGGTGTCGTCGTAGTGCAGGCCCTCGCAGCTGGTCACGCCGCGTACCTTATATATATACTGGTGGACGGGCGACGTCTGCTTGTCCTCATACTGCGTGACGGTCAGCTGTGTGGCTATGGGTTCGGAGCCCCAGCTGCTCTCGGTCTTGTCGCGGCGCCATACCTCGTAGTAGTCCACGGGTTCGTCCGTCTGGTTGGCCCACGTCAGCACTGCCGAGGTGGGCAGTGTCTCTATGCGGAGCGAGTTGGGGTCGATGTGGCCCATGTTCTCGTAGTAGAAGGTCGGCATGCCGTCAATCACGCCGCCGACGGTCTTAGGCACCGGCTTGCCAGTAACGTCCAGCTGCCACATCTGGCTGCCTAACAGCATGACCAGCTCGGCAGCAGTCTTTGTGGCTGCGTTGCCAGGATTTCCGTTAAATTCTCGGGTGCAGTAGCTGTTGGTGACGGTGACGCTGCCCGTACTGCCTATCCGGCACCAGGTTTGGCTGTAATTCGGATCGGTGCTGATCTCTGCCGGGTCAAAGAGGGTGTTCTCGATGAGTACTTGTGCGGTACACCAGCCCACTATGCCGCTGTTGGCATTGCTGCTGGAGCCGCGCATCTTGCCGTCGAACTTGGTGTTTCGGATGGTGATGCTTACGTTGCTATAGCCACCGCCGGCCACTATGCCGCCACTGGAGGCATCGCCGCTGACGCTGCTATAGATATCCATCGAGATGTGACATCCTTCTATGAGCAGTTTGCCATTTTCAGGAACCTGACCCACCAGTCCGGCGGCACGCATATTGCTGGTGCTGATGCTGCCCGTGGTGTGCAGGTTGCGGATGGTGGCTGCGTTGACAGAGACAAAGGGAGCGATAAACATCTGGTTCGAGTTGCTCACGTTGAAAGTCAGCGTGTGGCCGTTGCCATCGAACGTACCTCGGTAGGGGGAACTGGTGTCGCCCACGGGTGTTGTGACGCTGATGTCGGCCAGTAGCTGTGCGTAGATGTCCTTCTGACCTTTGGCCTCAGCCACGAGCTTGCGGAAGGCATCCCAGTCGGCAGTGGTGTGGATGTTGAAGGGATGCTTCGCCGAGTAGGATATTGCCTGCTGGGCATTGTTGGCCATCTTCGGCACGGGGTTGCCGCTGGCGTCCTTCTGCCAGCCGCTGCCCAGCAGGGCTACAATCTGGTCGGTCGTCTTGTTGTTCAGGTTGCCAGAGGCAGCTATTATTTGCATGACGGGCACTGCCTTGCCATCTTCCACCTTCCAGCCGCTACCCAACTTGGCAGCAAGGTCACTGGCCGATAGTGAGCCAACAGCAGTAGCACCCGTCAGTCCGTTATATGACCAGTTGTTACTGCCCGCTGGTGTCTGGACTGTGCCGTAGTAGATGAGGCCTATTAATGCAAAACTCTGATAAGTGCCGTGATCCAGACAGTTGTTCAGCGTTGGTGGTGCATCATTAGATTCTCTACGCCCTACGAATGCCGATACACGGCTGTTGCTGTCAATGCCAACGACGTTTCCGTCAAACAGGCAATTCGTCAAGGTTATTTTACTTTTTAGTGCGACGCCGACAATGCCACCAACGAAATAACCTTTGATGGTGGCTGACACTCGGCAGTTGATGATGTCGGCAGTATAACCTTCTGAGGATATAGACGCTATTATGCCGCTTGCATCAGAATTCCCCGCGCTACATGTTATGTTTCCTGTAACATGCAGATTCTTGATGGTGCAATAATTTGCCTCTCTGAATACTGCACCATAGTCATTAGTGTTGAGGTTTATGTTGATGGTGTGACCATTGCCATCGAAAGTGCCACGATATCGATAATAATTACCTCCGACTTGCTGCGATACAGAGATGTCGGCATTCAGTACGGCATTGACGTCAGAGTCTCCTTGAGCTTGCTGCACCATGTTACAGAAGGTGTTCCAGTCTGCAGAACTGTTGATGACGAAATAGCCTTCAGGGAACTCTGAAGCAGATGTAGCAGCCTTGTACTCCATGGTGCAGTGGCTGTTAGTGACGGTGACGCTGCCCGAACCGCCTTTCCGGCTCCAGGTCTCGCAGGAACTCATATTAGTGCTAATTTCTTTGGGGTCGAAGAGGGTGTTGTCGATTCGTACCTCTCCGGTGGTGTATCCCACTATGCCGCCGTTGGCGTAACAGGTGGTTCCGCGCATCTTGCCGTCGAACTTGCTGTTTTGGATGGTGATGGTGGTGCCATTATTGCCAATTGCTACGATACCGCCGTTAGTGGCATCGCCATTGATGCTGCTACTGACATCTACCGACACGTGGCACCCCTCGATGAGCAGGTGGTAGTTGTCGCTCACGCGTGACACCAGTCCGGCAGCAAACTTATTATTGGTGGTGACACTACCTGCCGTGTGCAGGTTGCGGATGATGGCATTGCCAACGTAGCGGAAAGGAGCAACGCACTGTTCATTCTTGTTGATATTGACGGTCAGCGTATGGCCATTGCCCTCGAACGTGCCTTGGAAGGGCTTGCTGATGTTTGTCCCAACCATATTCGTCACGCTGATGTCGGCCATGAGCGAGGCGTTCACATTGCTCTTACCGCCGGCATTCTCCACCATGGTACAGAAGGTGTTCCAGTCCTCCGCCGTACGAATCTCGAAGTAGGACGATGCAACGGGTATGGCCGATTCGCCGCGCTCCACGTCGAACGTAATTTTATAATCTACGCACGAGCGGTCTAACGTGATCACCTTCTCGCGAGCCGCCATTTCGGCATCGGTAATCTGGTAGGTATTGGAATTGACGGCAGCGCCCTCGCGGTTGGTCGACGATACCACGATGTTCATCTTGGCACGGTCGTCCCATACGGCACCCGCCTCTTCGGCATACTGCCACGTCACCTTAACGGTGCGTGCCGTCTGGTCGGCCCATGCCGTCTGGTAGTCCTTGACACGCAGCAGATGGAGCATCGGTAGCGTGCAGGTGGTCTGCGCAGAGGCGGTGGTATTGCTGAAACCCCACAGCTGTAGGGTGGCGGCACGTACCACGCGGTACTTCACCTGTGGCACCGCCGTGTTGCCGTCGAGCTGGGCAGCGGTGAGCGCACTCATCAGCGTCTCGTCGCGGAAGGTGTACGATGCCGTACCCGACTCGAACGGCACAGAGCCGATGGACTCCATATCGTCGTCACTGCCCGTCAGCGAGCGCATCACGGTGAACTGGTCACTCTCGATGGCATCGGCGTGTTTGGGGGCATCCACCTCCCATTTCAGCTCCACCACGCCAGCATCTTCCAGCTTCTTGGTGGTGTTGAAGTCTAACAGCTGAGCCGAGAGCTTGCGCGGATTGTGCAGCACGGCATCTTTCTCGTCCTTTACGGTCTTGGTCACTGTTCCTACCAGCAGCTTGGCCTTGATAGTAAGCCCCTTGTGTTGCTCGGTGGCAGGCACCAGGATGAAGCCCGCGTAGGTGTTGGCCTTGCAATCCATGTGAATGGTCTTCGTCTGACCGTTCTCGTTGGTGTAAGTCACATCGAGAGTCTTCACGGCCTGGTCGCACGAGAAGGGAATCTTCAGCATACCTTCCTCACCGCTCTCCGTGCCGGGAATAATGTCGTAGGTCTCAAGGCTCACATCGCTGGCTGAGGGATATATCTGCATCACAGGCACCGCCTTGCCGTCAACGATATGCCATGTATTAGCCTTCTCAGCGTTCATCTTATTCTTCACGTCATTCTGATTGGTGATGTTCTTGCAACCGCTGGCCATCTCGCCCCAGTTGTGGGCAGAGTAAAGGGAGGTGCTATAGGCGTTGGTTCCCCAAGCATGTCCTGTGCCATCGCCCCAATAATAACTAAAACCGTGATGGGTATTATCGCTCGATGTGCTGTTTTCATAGACACGGTGCCATATCATATCCCTACCGTTGCCATAACCTGAATCCCACCATACAAAGGCACTTTTGTAATAGGTGCTTGTCAGTTTGCCATCGTAGCGGCAGTCAGACATATAAACGTAGCTCTGAGAGGCATGGCCTATAAAACCAGCAGCTACGCTATTAGAAGATGTCACATCAACAGACACCCACACTCTTTCAATTGTAACAGTTGGATGACCGCTGTATATAACTCTTCCTATCAAACCGCCAGAATATTGTCCTCCTTTGACGGACCCCGTCACGCGCAAATCCCGGATAGTAGCATTTTTAACCACCTTAAAAGGAGCTTGTTCGCCTGACCCCTCGATGTTAACGTACAGCCTATGGCCGTTGCCGTTAAAGGTGCCACAATATGGGAAATTGGTGTCGCCGCAACTATTTCCCGTAGAGATGTCAGTATCCATAATGGCATTCACATCCGATTCGCCATTGGCTTCAATCACCAATTGGCGGAACTTGTCCCAGTCGGCACTCGAGCGCAGCACGTAGTAGCTCTTGTCGCCCACGAACGCCTCGTCCAGCCCGCTGTTATCAGCCCATGCCCCCTGGGGTACGAGCATCCCCACGAGCATCAGGACCATGGCGGCCGCCAAGTGCAGCCGCTGCCGCCATGAGGAAATTACCTCCCCCACTGGCGACACTCGTCTCGTTTTTGTGTTAGTAATCATAACTTTTCTATATTTATATTTTGATTGTTTATTCTACTCTTGCATTCTTTATTTAGGTTTCTACGGCTGCAAAGATACGACTATTTTCCCAAATATCCAAGGATTCGCGAGATTTTTTATCCGTTTGTGTCAGTAAGTTTCTCTGTCGCTAATCCGGCAAACTACACAGACAGCCCGCTCTTCAATCTCGTGAGCTGTCATAATATAGTAAACGACAAAGACAACACGGTGTCTTTTATGCAAAAAATTAAGAAAATATATTCTTTTCATGCAAAACACAGTCAAGCTGGTGTTACCCAGTTGTTCGTTAATACTATAAGTTTATAATTCACAAATTAACAAATTCACAAATTAGTTTCTACAATATTTAATTATTACTAACAAACTTGTTCCTTCACTCTATCCATACACTCCTCAAGCAGTACTCTGGTTCTATCCAAGGTAATGCTAGTCTTTTGACCTTGGCTATACCTTGGGTACACCTTGGGTACACCTTGGGTACACCTTGGGTATACCTTGGGTAGAGTATGTGAAATCCGCCACAAAAGTATAAAAAATCCATCAAATAGAAAAGAAAGGAATCGCCGAATGTCTTAGCCTGAAATACGTTGACTCCAGCCAAGCCTCTTAAAAGTTAAAAAGAGTTATGAGAAAAGGTCAACGTTTTGCACGCGCATTCAAGCGTGCCGTAGCAGTGGAATATCTGCAAAGTGGCGAGGAACGTAAGGTGATTGCTCTGAAATATGGGCTTCCCAGCGTTCAAACTGTCAGTAATTGGGTAAGTTTATACCTAACTCCGCACGAAATTGAGACAAAATGTGTAAATTTGCCGCGGATTAATGTTAATGCAGTAGAGATGTCAAACGTAGAAAAGACGAATTCCGAGGTTCCCGTGGAGAGTCAGCAGGCTGTCATAGACCAGCTTCAGAAGCAACTTCAGAAACTGGAGAAGCAGCTTCAGTTCGAGAAGGACCGCAACTATGCACTGAACACGCTGATAGACATTGCCGAGGAGCAAGGTATCCGGATAAGAAAAAAATCTGGGGTCAAGCGGTAGAGCGCCTTTGTGAGAAGAAAGACTATACCGTCAAGTACTCTTGCAGCCTGCTTGACCACACAAAACAGGCGTACTATCAGAAGCAGAAGCGCGAGCAGGACTATCTGTTGCGTGTGATGCGTATCGTTGATGCCGTCAGGGTAATCCGCGAGCAGGATCCTGGCATCGGCTACTACAAGCTTTGGCTTATGATGAACCGCATGTTTCTCTGCGGTTGGGTACCAGGTAGAGACTCGTTCCTGAGGCTGCTGCGCGACTTCCATCTGATGCAGAAGCGTCCCAAGCCACGCTGTACGACGAACTCGAACCACCGCTACCGAAGGTACAAGAACCTTATCCGCGGCTTTGTTCCCACCCGTCCGAACCAGCTCTGGGTCAGTGATATTACATACATTGATTTGGTGGACGATTGCTGCTACCTGCACCTGGTGACGGATGCCTATTCACACAAGGTCGTGGGCTGGTGCCTGTCCGAGACGCTGGAGTCGGAACACACGCTCGAGGCCCTCAGGATGGCTATCTCGCAGGCTACGGCAGATGAGTTGAAAGGACTCATCCATCACTCAGACAGAGGCGTGCAGTACTGCTGCAACGCCTATACGGATGAACTGAAGAAGTACGGTGTCAAGATCAGCATGACTGAGGACTACAAGCCCACTGACAATGCCATAGCAGAGCGTGTGAACGGTATCCTCAAGACTGAGGTTATCTATCGCGAACGCCGCTTCAAGACGTATCAGGATGCATTGGATCGCATCTCAGGCTTCATCCTCTTCTACAATGACACCCGTCCGCACTACAGCATCGGCATGAAGACACCCTCAGAGGTGCATACCCAGACAGGCCCGCAGAAGGTGATGTGGAAGTCCGCCGGAGAGTTCTCGGGGGCTGTCTGCCCCCTGCCACAGGGCACCCCCTGAGTGTTTTTCATGGTGTTGGCTTTGCCAAGGCGAGTCAACGAATCCAGTATGAAGTCATATTCTCAGATGAAAAGGTCAACGTTTCCAGTACGAAGTCCACTAACCCGGGAAAAGAGACAACAAAAGCAGGAAAGCAGACAACCTAATCAGAGAGATAAGTCAACAAAATCAGTATAATAAACAGTAATTAACAAAACAGTAACAAATCAAGGCTCTGAGGGAGTCAACACTATACAGGGAAAGACACTAGTAGTTGCAATAACTAGCATAGTAACTTCAATAACTAGTATAGTAGTTGCAATAACTAGCATAGTTATGAAATTTACTATTAATAGTAGCAATCTCTAAAACAAAGACCACTGCTTCGTGATGGAGCAGTGGCCTTTCTACAACAAAACAAATGGAATATTACTCTGCGAAGTTCATGTCAATGTCTTCGAGCAATGGAGCATCGTTGTAGACACCTTCTGTGACTCCCGCATCTTCATTAAGGATTGTTACAGATCCTGCAAGTAGGCTCTGCTGCTTTATACGAATCACCTCAATTTCGGGCTTGCTATATATCTTTTTCATATCTTGTTTTCTTTTTTGATATTAAACAGAAATTACCATTAATTGACCATTAATTATTCATTAATTTAATGATAACCTTGAGCTTCGCTCGAGCTCGTTTCCGCTCGGAAGAACTTGAGCCAGCTCAGTTCTTCTCTCACTTAATCACGACCTTCTTGCCATTTACAATGTAGAGGCCCTTCGTAGGCTGAGCAACCTTGCGACCCTGCAGGTCGAAGAAGTCACCTCTTACATCTTCCATCTTACTTCTTACATCAGCAATGCCCGTGGTTTCTCCATCTATCACAATCTTCAGCTCTGGAGCACCAGCAGCAGTCACGTCGTAAGTAGTTTTTAGATAAGCCTTGCCTGCCTTCAGTTTGGCACCTGTGGCCTTCTTAAACACACCATCCTGAAGAATGTAGTTGTACTTGGAATCAGCAGAATATGCTACTGCAGTTTCCTCTACAACGCCATACATGTCAGTAGTTATATTTGATGATCCTCCCGTATTGAAAGGAACATCATAAGTCTGCCCAGCGGTTCCAACTAGAATAAGACCTTTCTTGTTTGTAACTTTGGGATCGTCAATTTCAGCAAGCTTGGCAACACTATTTTCAACCTTTGCCGTATATACTTTCAATCCCGTTCCAGTAAAGTCCAATTTGTTATTTGAACTATAGGTCACCATATCCTTGCTTAAAGTTATATGACAGACAATGCTTGTAGGGAGAAGTTCTGGTAAAACATCACCAGTATTGTTTTTCTGATAAGGAATCAGAAGACCCGTAGCTGTGACGTTGTCAACACCAACCATTAAATTGCTATAGTTCATCAGAGTTTTATATATAAGCAGACCGTCTACAGCATTAGTTGCTGTTGCATCACCTGTAACTGTAACAAACTGCCATCCATAGTCAGCTAATGTTGCTGCCGCACCACTGGCAAGCACAGTAGGAGTCGGAAGTGTACCAGCCGAAGCAACAATCTGATTTTCACCAATAGCAGTAATCTCTAACACACCATTATACGTAGTGGTTGTCTTTACGGCAACTTTACCATTCAGAATCTGTCCTGCTGTATATGTAAGACCAAGCTTGTAGAGATCAAGGGCACCTGTTGCATCTTTTATATACATATCGTTGTCGCCCTTGCCAAGTACCTGAGCATTCGTCAGATTAAGAATTACTGGCTGTGTAGGAGCTGCAGCTATCAAGTCGGCTATCGAATTGTAGGTCGTAGTGGGGAATGCATATTCTGCACTAGCAATAGAAGAATTGTTGCAACCTGCCTTTGCTGCTAAAGCTTTGATCGTAGTGTTAGCAGAGACTGCAATCGGAGAACTATATACGCTGCTACCTGTTGTTGGGTCTGTACCATCTGTTGTGTAATAAATGGTTGCACCTTCAGTTTCGCAAGCAATCGTTACGTTTTGTGCATCAATATACGCGTTTCCTGCGGGTGAGAATGTCGGAGTAGCACATGTTGGAGTCGCTGAACCTGATGAATAAGTAAAGACAACATCGTCGACTATCAACTTATAGTTACCACTACTTGGTGCTGTAGAGGAAGAACTTACCTCAAACTTCACATACTGGTTCCCTGAAGGAATTGCTAAGGATACATCCTCTCCTGTTCCTATCGCAGTGAATGTATGCGTTTTACCTACAGTCCACTTTTCGCCATCTTCCGAGTAGCACACATCCATCTTAACATTAAGGTTGCTGGTTCTGGCCTTCAAGGCAACATTGCTTAACCCTTCAATAGCCGTTGTGGTTTTTGCGTAAGGAATTTTATTAACATTACTTCCTGAATACCAACGCATCTGAGCGGAGTTGCTTCCACTAATTTTATCGTTAGTGCTTACTGTGCCGAAATAGATGCTCCATGCAATACCACAATCACTTTCTGAAGTTGAAATAGCGACTGTACTGTTGTAAGTAGTAGACGTCGATTTTTTCTCAAACCCTTCAGTCTTAGTATCTGCCCACAAACTAGTACTTCCTGCTATCAGGGCACATAGCAGGAGCATTGTTCTTTGTAATAGTTTTTTCATAATGTTATTATTTAGTTAGTTAATCAAAAAATACTTTCGTATCTGACTTGTAAAGATGTCGACTGCAAATTTAGGGATTATTTTCGTATTATCCAAATAATACGCGCGTTAAATTATCCTAAACGGCGAAACCATGTATCGCTGCAAGAGAAACAAAGAAACGCCCTAACTCTCTAAATTGATGGATACGTCACTTTAGGGTCGTGCCTGATGTTACTACGACCCGAAACTGACATAAGCAAGCAGGTCACGAGCGATAAGCAGACGGCCCGCGAGCGATAAGCGGCTCTTCTTGCGCAATAAGTACGCTTTATTTTCCAATACTCCCGTAGTAATTTTCAATACTCCCGGGATCATGGGGTCGGTTCTGATGATCCAATTTTCAAAGAAAATGGTATCACGCAGAACCGACCCCATGATCCAATGAGTTGAAAAGTTTTCTCAACTAAATATGCGATGTTTCGGAAAAAAGATGTATCTTTGCTGCATGTTTCCCTGCATCCTCGCGAACGGGGTGTATGATACCGAGATAATTAATGATGAAATATAACTAAAAGGGATGAGGACTATGAATGTAAAAGGAATGAAGGTTTGGCGGGTGCTGATGGGCTTCGCTACCGTAGCAGTGACGGCGATAGGACTATGCGCCTGTAACGCAAACGATGACAACCCTGCCCGGCAGGAGGATTATGCGAAGTATGAACCATACGGACTGACGTATCACAACTTTGACAGTCCGGACGATGTCAGGATTCTGAATGCCGACACGACCGAGATTGCTGTCAAGAAGTCGCTGGCTGACAAATTGGGCATCACGACGTTTGTCAACCACCCTATGGGTATATGGGACGCTCCTTCGCATCTGTCGTATGGACGAAAGGCTGTGGACGAAAGGCTGGATGGCGACTATTACGTGCTGAAGGTTACGAAGGTGACGGTGGCAGAACTGATAGGCGACAAAGCTACGCAGCTGTCAACGGATATCTATGTGAGAAGGAATTTCCGCGCCACGGGACTTGACATCGGGGGGAAATATACGGACGAGGATGGCAGAATACACCCTGCAGTGGTGCACCTGACGGATCCTTTTGGCTACGACAAGCGTTACCATGTGGAGGGCGAGAAACCCTCGGAGAAGTTGCTGCAGGCGGCTCAGAAGGGCGAGTATGAGTACATGACGGCTGAGGAGTTGGCAGAACAGCAGTTGGGAGATACGTGGAAGGTGCGCGTCATCTCGATGCACGACAAACTGGAGTTTGAGCACCAAATACCCATCGACGATGACTCTAAGGACTCCATCAACATTAACGGTGAGATTCCCATTGATTTCGACCTAAACTATTACCTGACGTTTGAGCCCGACTGGGAGTGGGACTGGGGTATCAGAATCTTCGTGAAGAAATTTGAGACGGGGCTTGACGGTGCCTTCGGGTTCCATCCGAGCATCAATGTAGGCTTTAAGAAAGAACTGAAGCTGGACGAGGATAAGGGCAAGATTAAGCTGGCATCGTTCAGTGCATTCAGCTTTACCTTCACGGTGGGCATCATTCCCGTAACCGTTGTCGTGTCGCCTTCGCTATACCTGATGTTCGACGCCAGTGTGTCGGGTGCCGTACAGCTGAATTTCGGTTACAACTATGCCAGTACGTTCAAGGCCGGCGCCCGTTATCGTGACGGCAAGGGCTGGGACACCGTATCGGAATACGACGTGACGGAGAACGAGTTTACGTTTGCCAAGCCTCAGGTGGCGTTCCATGCTGAGGCGGGCGTAGGGCTGTTCCTGACTGCTGCCGTCAAGATATACGACGTGGCAGGACCGGAACTGGGACTGGGGCCGCGTCTGGGAACAACGGCTGACTTGGTGCTGAGTCCCGACGGCGCAGACTGGAGCGGCAAGGTGGACATGACGCTCCAGGCCTGGGTAGGTGCCAAGTTTGAGGTCTTGGGCTACGAGCTGGCTGAGTGGAGCAAACGCTTCGACATTGCCGGTCCGTGGACGATTCTGAAATTCCCTGAGTAAGCACCGCTTGTCGTGTCTATTGAAAACCGTCCTTGGGCAGCGGGCATGAACGACAGAGACCGTCAGATACTGAAAATAGCACTGCCGGCCATCGTGACGAACATCACGGTGCCGCTGTTGGGAATGGTGGATACGGCCATCGTAGGACACATGGGGGCGGCAGCCTATATCGGTGCCATTGCCGTGGGTTCCATGATGTTCAATCTGGTCTATTGGCTCTTCGGATTCCTGCGAATGGGTACCAGCGGCATGACTGCGCAGGCCCGTGGGCGCCGTGACATGACGGAGGCGGCAGACATACTGGCACATTCGGTGGCTGAGGCGGCAACGGTGGCTGTGCTGATGCTGCTGATGCAATGGCCGCTGTACAGGCTGCTGGTGTGGCTGATAGCACCTACTGACGATGTGGTGCCATGGGTGGATGTGTATTTCCGTATCGTGGTATGGGGAGCCCCCGCCGTGCTGGGGCTGTATAGTCTTACCGGCTGGTTTATCGGTATGCAGAACACACGTATCCCGATGGTTGTCAGCATCCTGCAGAACGTCGTGAATATCGCGGCATCGCTGTTGTTCGTGTATGGCTGGGGCATGCAGGTTGAGGGAGTCGCTCTGGGTACTGTCGTAGCGCAGTATGCCGGTGTCGTGGTGGCTTTGGCTTTCCTGTGGCTGTATTATCGGAAGGTTTTAGCTGGACGGATCGTGGCTGGATCATGGGGACGGTTCTGCGTGATACCATTTTCCTTGAAAATTGGATCATCAGAACCGTCCCCACGATCCGTGATCCACGTCAATCGCGATATCTTTTTGCGAACGCTTTGTCTGGTGGCTGTCAACCTCTACTTTACCTCAGCTGGAGCCCGTCAGGGAGCTGCCATCCTGGCCGTTAACACGCTGTTGATGCAGCTCTATTTGTTGTTCTCGTATATCTTGGATGGTTTTGCCTACGCGGGCGAGGCCTTAGGCGGCAAATATTGGGGTGCCAGGGACTGGGTTGCTTATAAGGATGTGGTGCGCCGCCTGTTCGGGTGGGGGGCAATGATGACGACATTGTTCACGTGTATATATATAATAGGTGGTATGCCGTTCCTGCGACTGCTGACCGACGAACCGCAGGTGGTCGAGGCCTCGCAGGCGTACGTCTGGTGGGCTTACCTGGTTCCTGCGGCGGGTGTGGCAGCCTTTATCTGGGACGGTCTGTTTATCGGTACGACACAGACGCGCGGTATGCTCATCTCTTCAGCCGTCGCCGCCATCCTCTTCTTTGTCACCGCTACCATTACGATGAACCGCATGGGCAATCACGGCTTGTGGCTATCCATGATTCTGTACTTACTGACCCGTGGCATTATCCAGACTTTTTTGACCACATTTGATAATAAATCATAATATATTTTGCTTTTTACTCATTTTGCACTACCTTTGCAGGCATAACTAACTAAACTACACAAAAGCCAATATGTTTAGAATAGAGAAATACATAATATGTTGTCTGGGCGCTGTATTAGCGTGCAGCATAGTGGCGTGCAGCAGCGAGAAGAAAAAGGCTCACGATGCGGCACAGTATCAGACAATGTTGGTGGGCAAGAAGGATATGACCTTGACCCAGCAATACAGCGCCAAGCTGACAGGACGG
>JAEEGI010009029.1_pt1 | contig 21913 bp, 19 predicted proteins | sample 8958751 | NCBI WGS metagenome assembly JAEEGI01 (sample SAMN16246545, study PRJNA631951) | gut metagenome | biome: gut microbiome; feature: rumen; material: KS-attached | host: Bos | place: Iran: Karaj | collected 2018-10 | reverse complement strand
GGCCCGTGAAAAAGGTGACCTTTCTGAGAATGCCGAGTACGACGCTGCAAAGGAAGCACAGGGCAAACTGGAATCCCTGATTGCCCGAAAGAAGATGGAGTTGGCCAACGCCAAGATCCTTGACCAGTCCAAGATTAAAACTGACGTTGTACAGATACTGTCTAAAGTAGACATCGAGGACCAGATAACAGGCAAACAGTTCACATACACGTTGGTGAGCGACAGCGAGGTGAACCTCCGTGAGGGCAAGATTTCGGTGAACACCCCTATCGCCAAAGGTTTGATTGGCAAGCGTGTGGGTGATGTAGCAGACATCATTACGCCTGTAGGTTTGAAGAAGATGAAGATACTCAACATCTCTGTTGGATAAGGAGGGCTTGATTATGGCAACAATATTCAGCAGAATCGCTTGCGGAGAAATTCCAAGCTACAAATGTGCTGAGAATGACGAATTCTACGCATTCCTCGACATCAACCCGATGGTGAAAGGACACACTCTGGTGATTCCACGTCGTGAGGTGGACTACATCTTCGACATGGAAGACGATGAGATTGGCCGTTTCCAGATTTTCGCGAAAAAAGTGGCCGTAGCCATCAAAGCCGCATTCCCTTGCATCAAGGTAGGCCAGGCTGTGCTCGGTCTGGAAGTCAATCATGCCCACATACACCTTGTGCCGATGCAGAGCGAGAAAGACATGAACTTCGCCAAAGAAAAGTTGACTCTCCAACCAGCTGAGATGCAGGAGATAGCCGACAAAATCTACGCAGAGTTTAAGAAACTATAAATTCATTTTCATATAACAAGCGGAACGGCAGGATGACAAATTCCTGCCGTTTGTCTTTTTATAATTCCGATGATAATATTTTTACGCATCATTTTGGAACTAATGTTGCAGTATTAATGGAAAAATATGTATTTTTGCAATTTGATTTATATTCAGAAAGGAAAAAAGATTGATGACTGAAGATTTTGATATCAGAGAACAGAAATACGCATCGAAAGACGATGACATCGAAAAGGCACTCCGTCCCTTGCGTTTCGATGACTTCAACGGACAGGAGAAGGTGGTCGACAACCTCCGTGTGTTTGTAGATGCAGCTAAATACCGTGGCGAGTCGCTCGACCACACGTTGCTGCATGGTCCTCCTGGACTGGGAAAAACAACGTTGTCGAACATCATCGCAAACGAGTTGGGTGTGGGTTTCAAAGTGACATCGGGACCTGTGCTCGACAAACCCGGCGACCTCGCAGGCATCCTCACCTCATTGGAAAAGAACGACGTGCTGTTCATCGACGAGATTCACCGACTGTCGCCTGTGGTGGAGGAATACCTTTATTCAGCCATGGAAGACTACCGTATAGACATCCTAATAGACAAAGGACCTTCTGCGAGAAGCATCCAGCTGGACTTGAATCCTTTCACGCTGATTGGCGCGACAACCCGCAGTGGCTTGCTCACCGCGCCACTACGCGCCCGTTTCGGCATCAACATGCACTTGGAGTACTACGACGCATCGGTGCTGACACGGATTATCCTGCGTTCCGCCGCTCTGCTGGAGGTGCCTTGCGACCCGTCAGCTGCCAAGGAAATAGCCAGCCGTAGCCGTGGCACACCTCGAATCGCCAATGCTTTGCTCCGACGTGTTCGCGACTTCGCACAAGTGAAGGGAACAGGACGCATCGACATCAACATCGCCAAATTCGCACTTGAGGCACTCAATATCGACACCTTTGGTCTGGATGAGATAGACAACAAGATTCTCACGACCATCATCGACAAGTTCAAGGGTGGTCCTGTGGGCTTGAGTACCATCGCCACAGCTATCGGCGAGGATGCAGGCACGGTTGAAGAAGTATATGAACCATTCCTGATTATGGAAGGCTTTATCAAGCGCACTCCCCGTGGTCGTGAGGTGACCGACCTCGCTTACAACCATCTCGGCCGCAAACGCCCCGGAAGTGTATACGCACCAACTTTGTTTGATTGACATTGGCTTCGCCTAAAATGCTCACGCTCGGCATAGTTCGAACAAGTTCGGCTCTGCTCTCGCTCAATCGCATTTTTGAACATTGACTTTTGAATACATTAGAATAGACAAAAGATATGGCTAATCTGAAATCTTTGGCTAAAGATACAGCCATCTATGGTTTAAGCAGTATTGTGGGTCGTTTCATCAACTACCTGCTTGTGCCAATCTACACCTTCTCCCTACCGGCCGCATCGGGTGGATACGGAGTCATCACGAATGTATATGCTTGGACGGCTCTTGCCATGGTGCTGCTCACTTTCGGCATGGAAACCACCTTCTTCCGCTTTGCTAACAAAGACGGTGAGAGCCCCAAGAAAGTCTATAGCACCACACTCATCACTGTGGGAGGGTTGTCGGCCATGTTTGTGGCGCTGGTTTTTGCCTTCATCCATCCCATCTCATCTTTTCTGGGTTATGCTGAACATCCCTCATGGGTATGGGCAATGGCTCTGACCGTCGCTGTGGACGCTTTCTCCTGCATTCCTTTCTGCTACTTGCGTTATCAGAAACGGCCTATTAAGTTCGCCACCCTCAAACTACTCAACATCTTGATACTCATCACCCTCAATATCATCTATTTTGTGGGTTTCAAAGGCAAGGACCCAGGTTTCACCTTCTATATCAATCTTATAGCCTCCACCTTGCTGTTGTTGGCTTTGGGCAAAGAGGTCATGGGCATCCGAAGTGGGTTTGACGGCAAGTTGGTTCGGAGAATGTTCAGTTACTCCTGGCCTATTCTTGTATTAGGCATAGCCGGCATCCTGAACCAGACGGCCGACAAGATTATCTTCCCCTTTGTCTATGACGGCGCCGACGCACATGCCCAACTCGGTATCTATGGTGGAGCGAGCAAGATTGCGATGATTATGGCGATGATTACCCAAGCATTCCGTTACGCATACGAACCCATGGTGTTCTCCGGCGCCAAGGACCGCAATTCGAAAGAACTTTATGCCAAAGCGATGAAGTTCTTCCTCGTGTTCACGTTGCTGGCCTATCTTTTGGTAATAGGTTATATAGGTTTGTTCAAACACATCATCGCCCGCGACTACTGGGAGGGACTGAAAGTGGTTCCTATCGTGATGGCCGCTGAAATCATGATGGGCGTGTATTTCAACCTGAGTTTCTGGTACAAGTTGATTGACAAGACCATCTGGGGCGCCATCTTCTCGGGTATTGGCTGTCTCGCTTTGGTGTTGGTCAACATTATCTTTGTGCCCAAGTTTGGTTACATGGCCTGTGCTTGGGGTGGTTTCACTGGCTACGGAGTGGCTATGGTCCTTTCGTATTTTGTAGGTCAGAAGTACAACCCCGTGAACTACCCCCTTCGGGAGATGCTGGTATACGTTGTTCTTACCGCCGTGTTATGTGTACTGATGCACTATGTCAACCAGTCAATGGGCGTTGTGATGGCAACAATCATCAACACACTGATTATTGCCGTATTTGTGGCGTATATGGTGAAGAAAGACTTCCCTTTAAGCTCTTTGCCTTTGGTAGGCAAATATTTCAAGAAAAAGTAGATTACAAATTAAGATATTGATTATGAGAAAATTTTTGATGTCCATCGTCATGATGGCTTTTTTCGGTCTGGCAAAGGCCGATGAGGGTATGTGGATGATTTGCAACATCTCCGCTCGTACCGACAGTGTGTTGCAGTCGTTGGGTTTGGAACTCACTCCCGAGCAGATTTACAGCGACGGACAGCCCTCACTCAACAACGCCATCGTGATGTTCGGTGGCTTTTGCTCAGGAGTGGTTGTCAGCCCCAACGGTCTGGTCTTCACCAACCACCACTGTGGTTACGGCACCATCCAGACCCACTCTACGACCAAGCACGACTATCTGAAGTACGGTTTCTATGCCAAGAAGCAGAAGGATGAGATTCCTACTCCCGACTTGTACGTTTCGTTCCACTTGCGCACTGTTGAGGTGACCGATCAGGTGATGGCCGACGTGACCGACGCGATGGATGAGCAAGCCCGTTCAGCCGCCATAGAAGCTGCTGCCGACAAGTTGACTGAAGCCGTGAAAGACAGCGTCAACGGCATCTATGCCCAGGTGGTGCCTTACTACCGTGGCAGCAAGTACTACATGTCGGTTTATCAGCGCTTCGACGACGTGCGTCTGGTGTGCGCTCCTCCAGAGAGCCTTGGCAAGTTCGGTGGCGACACCGACAACTGGGTATGGCCCCGCCAGACCTGCGACTTCAGTGTTTTCCGCATCTACGCAGGTCCCAACAACCTCCCTGCCGCCTATTCAGAGGACAATGTGCCTTACAAGACCGACAGTTACGCCCACGTCTCCACCCAGGGCTATCAGAACGGCAGTTTCTGCATGACCTTCGGTTATCCAGGCAGCACCAGCCGCTATATGAGTTCATACGGCATCGTCAATATGATGGAGAATGAGAACAAACCCAGGGCTCAGGTGCGCGGTGTGAAGCAGGACATCTGGAAAGAGGCCATGAATGCCAGCGACGACATCCGCATCAAGTACTCATCGAAGTATGCCGAGAGTTCCAACTACTGGAAGAACGCCATCGGAATGAACGAATCCATCGAGCGTTTCGGTGTGCTCGACGAGAAAAGAGCCTTTGAGAAAGAACTCAATGAATGGATCATGAGCGACACCGTGGCCCATGCCAAGTACATCGGTGTGCTTGATTCCCTGAAAGCCGAGTATGCCTCTACGGCTGAGGGCAACCTGGTTGCCACCCTGTTTGAGGAGACACTGACTGGTTCCGACCTGCTGATGCTTTCTTTCCAAGGCCTGATGTCGATCTTCAATGGTGGCGGCGACTTCCAGAAGCAAGCCAAGGAGACCTATAAGGACATCGACTTCGACCTCGACCGCCGCACCCTCGCCGCCTTGTTGCGCAACTATGCCGAGCAGGTGCCCAGCGAAGACTATCTGATGTCGTTCTATTCCACCATCAAGGACCAGTTCGGTGGCGACTACGATGCTTATCTCAAGGATGTCTACAGCCGTTCTTCCTTCACCAAGCCCGATGTCATCTTCAAGACGGAGAAAGTGTCGGAATTGACAGAAGACCCCCTGATGCAACTCTCCTACGGCATGCTTGGCACGCTGTTCAAACTGCGTGGCTCCTTCGACAACAACATCAACCTCTACGAGCGCAACCTGGAGGATGCCATGCGCGAGATGAACAAAGACAAGGAGTATTATCCCGACGCCAACTTCACTCTACGCATGAGTTATGGTATTGTCGAGGGCTATTCCCCCGAGAAGGAGACAGTGTATGACTACTACACCAAATCATCTTCGTTGCTGGAGAAGAACGTGAAGTATCCCGACAACCTCGACTACACTTTGATTCCCGCCGTGAAGAAATGGCTGGCCAAGGGAAAGTTCGGCAAGCAATATATCGACAAGACGACAGGCACCATGAACCTTTGCTTCTTGACCAACAACGACATCACCGGCGGCAACTCCGGTAGTGGTATGTTTGATGGCAAGGGACGTCTTATCGGCTTGGCATTCGATGGCAACTACGAGGCCCTGAGCAGCGACATCATGTTCAATAACAGCCTTACCCGCTGCATCGGTGTGGATATCCGATATGTGCTGTCTGTGATTGAGACTTACAGCAAAGGCAAGCGTATCATGAACGAACTCACCATCGAATAGTATAGTCCTTTCCATATATGCGCATAGGATTCGATGCCAAACGGTTGTTTTGCAACTTCACAGGTTTAGGCAACTACAGCCGAAACAACATAGTCGCTCTCAGGAATGCGTTTCCTGAGAACGACTACGTTTTGTTTACGCCCCGCTTGCATGTGAATGACATCACTCGTCCGTTCATGGAAATGAAAAGCGTGGAGGTTAAGACTCCTGAGACCTTTCTGAAAGGCGGTCTCTGGCGCACTTGCCTCCTGTCGGGTGTTTTGGCGAAAGAACATATCGATGTCTTTCATGGTCTGAGTCATGAGTTGCCTTTTGGCATCGACCGTTCAGGTGTGGCATCTGTGGTGACCATCCACGATGTGGCATTCAAGACCTTTACCCAGATGTACCATTGGCACGACCGGCAAATCTATGACATCAAGATGCGCTATGCTTGCCGCCATGCCGACCGCATTGTCGCCATCAGCGAAAGCACCAAACGTGATGTGATGCGTTTTTATGAAGTGGATGAAGGTAAGATAGATGTGGTCTATCAACCTGTTCAGGACATTTACTACACCCCTATGCGCCGTGAGACGGCTCTGGCCTCGGTGCATGCTTTCGCACCTCATCTGCCCCGTGAATTCATGCTTTATGTGGGTTCGGTGAACAGCCGTAAGAACCTGCTTGGCATCGTCAAGGCGATGGAACGGATACCTTTGGAGTCGCGCTTGCCCCTTGTGATAGTGGGCAACGGACGCGAATACAAGCTACAGGTGGAGCAATATATCGCTGAACATGGCATGGAAAAGTCTTTCTTCTGGTTAAGCAACCTGAAAGACAACCACCAACTTCAAGCACTCTACACACTGGCTTTAGTTTTTCTGTACCCTTCATTTTATGAAGGTTTCGGCCTTCCAGTGGTGGAGGCATTGCTGAGTGGCTGTCCAGTGGTGACGAGCAATGTTTCGTCATTGCCCGAAGCAGGTGGTGATGCGGCTGTGCTTGTGAATCCAAACAGTGATGAAGAAATAGCGGATGGCATCAAGAGGTTGCTTTCATTAAGTGACGAAGAACGTAAGGGCATGGTTTCAGCGGGTAGGGATTATGCAGAGCGGATGTTTCGTCCTGATGCCATAGCCCGCCAGTTGATGGATGTCTATCAACGGACAAAACAATAAACCCACCCATAAACAATAAACCAACCTATAAACAATAAACCAACCTATAAACAATAAGCCCGCCCTTTTTGGGGCGGGTTTACTATCTCAACACAGTGAGACGATTATTCCTTATCGTCCTTATCTTCTTTGTCGTTTTTGGCTTGTTTCTTTCGTTCTTCCCATTCCTCTTTGGTACGCTTCCAGCGTTTGTGTGACCAAAGCCACAAATGAGGTTCACGTCGGATATCCTCTTCCAACAACTGACTGTAAATGTCGGTGAGCTGATAGTCTGGGAATTCCTTGGGATTGTGTGTGATTTTGATAAGCTCACAGTTATAGTATCCGCGTTTAGGCCTTGACATACGTCCGTAATAAACGATGCCGTTAAGTTTCTTCGCCATCTGCTCCGTCCCTATGAATGTAGCGGTATCACGTCCGAGAAACTTGGTGAAGTAGTGAATGCTGTTCCACTTGGGCAGTTGGTCGCTGATGCATCCAATCACCACTTTCTTGAATTCGGTGCGCATCTGTATGCACCGACGGAGTGTCTTTTTCATGGGAATGCTCTCCCCACCGTACTGCTCACGCAAGTGTAGGAAGATGCGGTCTGTCACCTTGTTGTATAGCGGGTGGTAGATTTGTGATATATGCCTGTCGGGCGACCAATAGGGCATGGAAGCAATCCATTCCCAGTCGCAGTAATGGGCGAGGTACAAGAACATGATGACCTTTCCCTCGGCATAACCAGGTTCGGCCTCTTCAAGATTGGTGAATGTCATTCTACGCATCATCTCCTCCTTGGACATGGAGAAAGTCTTGATGTTCTCCACGATATAATCGCAGAAGAAATGGTAGAACTTGCGCTCGATATCCTTCAGTTCCTGGTCGGATTTTTCGGGAAAAGACCCCTTGAGGTTTTCTCTCACAACCTTCTTCCTGTAGCCTATCAGATGGTATATCAGCGGATAGAGCAGGAAATCAGAGAAGAAATAGTGAACGCTCAAGGGCATGAGCGAGACAAGCCAGAAGAAACCGAAAGTGATTTTATACAGAAAGTCTTGCATGTGTTGGATGTTCGAGATAGTCTTTTTTGTGTAATGTTCAGCCTTCGACATTGAAGATTCGGTCATCGGCAACTGAGTCTGCCATCAGTTTGTCGTCCATACCGAGAATGCGGTAGACGTGTCGCAAAATCTTCTCCTTGGGCATAAAAGCCATGCATCGGTAATCGCCGTACTTGCAGTCCTTCTTTCCATAGATGGAGCAAGGTCGGCAACGCAAGTCGAGCTGCACGATGGACGATGGTTTCTGCCTCCATCCGAGGAATCCCGCCTTGGGATGTGTGGCTCCCCACACCGACACCACGGGCACATCAACCATGGAAGCCAGGTGCATGTTGGCAGAGTCCATGGAGACCATGCAGTCGAGTTCCGACATCAGCAGAATCTCGTTGTGGAATCCTCCCATCTTGCCGACTGTGTTTATCACGCCGTTGCCCTCCCATTGTGAGAGGACCTCGTTTTCCTTGGCTCCAGCACCGAAGAGGAAGACACGGCATCCACGCTCAGCCAGGATTTTGGCCACAAGACTCATCCTGTCGAGTGGGAACACCTTTCCCTCGTGTGCGGCGAATGGTGCGATGCCCACCCATTGTTCCCCTTCTTTCTTCTTCCCCACAAGGTTGTCAATGACGCCGTAGTCAATGGTGTTCTTGTCGAAGGCGCTGATGAAATCAGGAATGATGTTGAGTCCGAGCTTACGGAAGACATCAAGGTAGCGCTCCGCTGTTGGTTGTAGCTGTTTTGCTGTATTTCCATGTCCAAGGAGTGCGTGCTTACTTCCCCGTCCCTTGTGGATGACACTGACCTTGACACCTGCAAGCCGAAATCTCCATTTCAAGTATTTCGTTCTCAACACATCATGAAGGTCAGCGACAGCGTCGAAACCCAACGAACGTAGTTCGCTGTAAAGCCTGTTGAGCCCGTCCATACCCTTGTAGTCACTGGTGTTGATGCCAATGACAGATACGTTGGAGGGCATCCAGTCGAAAAACGCAGTGCAACGCTTTGCAGTGAGCACCGTGATTTTCAAGTCGGTATACTGTCGTGCCATGGAGTCGACGATGGGTATCGTCGCCGCCACGTCACCAATGGAAGATAGACGGATAACAAGCAAATTGTTCATAACGGCTAAATGGGTTTGATGGGCCTAACGGGTCCTGACTTTATTTCTTTCCGTAGAGTACGGGGTTGGTGCTTGGGTCGTTGTACATTTTCATCTGTTTGTAGACCTTCATGTACTTCCGTCCGTTTGCGATGTCGTCGAGCAGTTGGTCAATAGCCGTGGAGAGATCCACTTGCTGCTCCAGCAGCACGTTGAGTTTGGCTTGGCATTTGGCTCGGTGTTCTTCTGAAGCCTCAGGTCTTTCAACCTGTTCCCTCATGTGGTAAATCTTGAGAGCGAGGATACTCAGACGGTCAATGGCCCATGCTGGGCTCTCTGTATTGATGGTAGCGTTGTCAAGAGGTTTGACATCCTTGTATTTGGTGAGGAAATAGCTATCAACCATCTCCACCAGGTCGGTTCTGTCCTGATTGCTCTTGTCAATGCGACGCTTGATGGCAAGCGCTTCCACCGGGTTGATTTCAGGGTCGCGGATGATGTCCTCAAGGTGCCACTGCACGGTGTCAATCCAGTTCTTGAGGTACAAGTAATTTTCTATACTTCCCTGAGGGTATGGGTTGTTGATAGGTGTGTCAACATCATTCACGACATGGTAGTCGTTGACCGACCTGTCGAAAATCTCTTTACATAGTGCTGTAAACTTCATCTTGATGTGGTTTTTGAAGGTTTGAAAGTTGTCTATCAGCCGCAATTCACGGTGCTGAATTTGCAAATGTAAGGAATCTTCTCCAAATCTCCAACTTTTAAGATGAAAAATGACTGAAAGATACCGCCTTTGTGAAATATTTCGTAACTTTGCACTTTAATTCAATGCGTGCTACGCCTCACAGGTTATGGTTTGAGACGAACAACACGAAAACAGCATCCTATTCAATTATGGACAATCTCCACACAATGACAGAACAAGTAACCACCCCTGAGAAGTTGGAGCGCATTGGCGTTTTCTGCTCCTCATCGGGCAGGATGGAACAAGTTTATTATGACGAGGCCCGTCGTCTTGGTCTTTGGTTGGGTTCTCATGGCAAGACCCTTGTATATGGCGGCAGTCGCTGTGGCATGATGGAAGTTTTGGCTAAAGCTGTGAAAGAATCTGGCGGAAAGGTATTCGGTGTGGTTCCGCAGAAGGTGTTGAAGAACAATATGGTGAGCGACCAGATAGACATCACTTTTTATGCCGACGGACTGAGCGACCGCAAAGACTGGCTTATTGGTGAGTCCGACATCATGGTTGTGCTTCCCGGCAGCGTAGGCACCCTTGACGAGGCTTTCTCTGCCATGGCCTCTCACACCTTTGGTGAGCATCAGAAAAACATCATCTTCTATAACGTCAATGGTTTTTGGGATGACTTGTTCGTGATGTTGGATAATCTGGAGAAGAAAGGTGTGGTGAACAAACCTTTCAATCAGTTCGTATTGAGAGCCTCTTCTCTGGAAGAGCTGACTGCCATGATTGAAGGATAAGCACGAAACGACTTTGGACTTCACCGACGATTAGTGAAACTCGGATTATTTGGGATATACACAAACATTATATTTTTAAGGATAAAAGGATTAATATGCGCAAGATTGTAGGAATAGGTGAGACAATACTCGACATCATATTCAAGGATGGCCAGCCTCGTGCCGCTGTGCCAGGTGGCAGTGTGTTCAATGGCATAGTGTCGCTTGGCCGTATGGGCGAAGATGTGGCAATGATTACAGAGACGGGTGCAGACAAGGTAGGCGACATTATCGTTGATTTCATGCAGGCCAATCATGTGAGCACAGAGGCTGTGTGCCGCTTCAAGAACGGACGGTCAGCCTTGTCGCTGGCATGGCTCGACGACAATAACGACGCCGACTACCAATTTTATAAGGACTACCCCAAGGCCCGCCTTGAAGTGGAGTGGCCTACGATAAATGCCGACGACATCGTGATGATGGGCTCTTACTTCGTGCTCAATCCCGTTCTTCGCGACAAAGTGCTCGAGTTTCTCAACTATGCGCACGAACGTGGTGCTATCATCTATTATGACTTCAATTTCCGCAAGACGCATAAGGACGATGCCTTGAAACTCTATGCCAGCATTCTGGAGAACATGGAGTTCGCCGACATCGTGAGAGGGTCGGAGGAAGACTTCGACAACATGTTTGGCAAAACCGACCCAGAGAAGATTTACAAGTCAGAGGTGGAGTTCTATTGCAAGAACATGCTTTCCACTTCAGGCGGAGGCAAGGTGCGGTTGATTACCAAGCATATCAATAAGTCGTACGAAGTGGAGAAAATCGAGACGGTGAGCACCATCGGTGCTGGTGATAATTTCAATGCCGGTGTGGTATTTGGCTTGATGCACGCAGGTGTGTTGAAGTCCGACCTCAACGACCTTGATGAGAGCACATGGGACAAGGTTGTGCGTTGCGGTATGGATTTCGCCACTGAGGTGTGCAAAAGTTTCAACAACTCTGTCTCAACAGCATTCGCATTGAACTACGGCAAATAAGAGTTCTGAGTGTTCTGAATATCACGAATGTTCCGATTACTCATAAATAAGCATTAATCATAAAAAACAAAACCGAATTTGAAAACATTTGAAGAACTTGGCGTGTCGGCAGAGATACTCCAGGCAATTAAGGAAATGGGATATGTGGAGCCAATGCCAGTGCAAGAGGCAGTGATACCATATCTCCTTGGTAACAACAATGATGTAATAGCCCTTGCACAGACTGGAACAGGCAAGACAGCCGCCTACGGTCTTCCCCTTCTGCAGAAAATCAACATAGAGGACAATTCCGTCCAGGCTCTGGTGCTGTCGCCCACCCGTGAACTCTGCCTTCAGATTGCCGACGATTTGAAAGACTACTCCAAGTACATCGACCACCTCCACGTTCTGGCCGTCTACGGCGGCTCGTCAATCGAAACCCAGATACGCGCTTTGAAAAAAGGCGTGCATATCATTGTGGCTACACCAGGCCGTTTGGTTGATTTGATGGAGCGTGGTGTGGCCCAGCTCGACAAGGTGGAGAATGTGGTGCTCGACGAGGCCGACGAAATGCTTGACATGGGATTCTCGGAGAGCATCGATGCCATACTTGCAGGTGTTCCTGCCGAGCGCAACACTCTTCTTTTCTCCGCGACTATGAGCAAGGAGATAGAACGTATCGCCAAGAACTATCTTCGCGAATATAAGGAGATTGTTGTCGGTTCCCGTAATGAGGGTGCCGAGAACGTCAACCACATCTACTACCTTGTTTCGGCCAAAGACCGTTATCGTGCCTTGAAGCGTGTGGCCGACTACCATCCCAGCATCTACGCCATCATTTTCTGCCGCACTAAAGTGGAGACCCAGGAAGTGGCCGACAAACTGATTCAGGACGGCTACAATGCCGAGGCTTTGCATGGCGACCTGTCGCAGATGCAGCGCGACCTGACCATGCAGAAATTCCGTCAGCGCAGGGTTCAGTTCCTTGTCGCCACCGATGTGGCTGCACGTGGGCTTGACGTGGACGACCTGACCCATGTCATCAACTACGGACTTCCCGACGACATAGAAAGTTACACCCACCGCAGTGGACGTACCGGACGTGCGGGCAAGCAAGGCACCAGCATCAGCATCATCCATAGTCGTGAAAAAAATAAAGTCAAGGCCATTGAAAAGCAGATTGGCAAGGAGTTCGTGGCCTCTACCCTCCCCACCGGTGAGCAGATTTGCGAAAAACAGCTTTACAAACTGATTGACGACATCGAGAAAGTAGAAGTCAACGAAGCAGAGATAGCTCCCTATCTGCCCACCATCTTCCGTAAGTTCGACTTGATGGAGAAAGAGGACATCATCAAGAAGATGGTGTCGATGGAGTTCAACACCTTCCTCGATTACTACCGCAATGAGCCAGAGATAGAGGTGCCCACCGAGCGTGGCAAGCGCAGGGAAGGCGAAAGTCGTCGTGACAACGAGGGAGGTCATCGCAAAGAGGGACATGGCCGTGTGGCTGAAGAAGGTTTCTCCCGCTTGTTCATCAACCTGGGCAAGATGGACGGTATGGGTCCTCGCCAGTTGATGGGATTGTTGAACCGTTGCCTACGTGGCAAGCATGTGGAAATGGGCCGTATCGACCTGATGCGCACCTTCTCGTTTTTCGAGGTTCCGGTAGGTCAGGTACAGTTGGTGCTTTCAGCCCTTAATGGCGCTGAATACGACGGCAGAAAGGTGAATGTGGAACTCTCCGATACAGAACCTGAGGGAGGACAGTCATCACAACGTCCCAACAGGGGCGACGACGGTTATTCTTCTCGACAGGGGCGTGGCGGAAGAAACCGTGGCCGAGGCGGCCGTGGTGACGACCGGAGACAGGAAGAAAGAAGTGGACGTCGCCGTCGTGAGGAGGAAAAAATCAAAGCATCCCGCAAACGTGCAGGCGGACTGCCCGAATGGGTGAAATTCTTTGAGCAGCCCATAGAAGGCAAGAAGAAAAAAGGAAAGAAATAAACATAGACAGAACATAGAATATGAGAGTTTTTCAGCATGTAGAAGACATAGGCGACCTCAGTCAGGCACTGAAAGAAGCCTTCGAGATTAAGAACGACAGGTTCAAGTATCAGAATCTTGGCAAGAACAAGACCTGTATGTTGATTTTCTTCAACAATAGCCTTCGTACCCGTTTGAGCACTCAGAAAGCAGCCATGAATCTTGGCATGAACGTCATTGTTCTCGACGTGAACCAAGGCGCTTGGAAACTGGAGACCGAGCGAGGTGTGATTATGGACGGTGACAAGAGCGAGCACCTGTTGGAGGCCATCCCAGTAATGGGATGTTACTGCGACATTATCGGTGTGAGGAGTTTCGCCCGTTTTGAAAACCGCGCCGACGACTACGAGGAAAAAATCCTGAACCAGTTCATCAAGTATTCCGGTCGTCCCGTGTTCTTCATGGAGAGCGCTACCGTACATCCTCTTCAGAGTTTCGCTGACCTCATCACCATCGAGGAGTACAAACGTAATGAGCGCCCTAAGGTGGTACTCAGTTGGGCACCCCACCCCAAAGCCTTGCCACAAGCCGTTCCCAACTCCTTCGCACAATGGATGAATGCCGCCGATGTGGATTTCGTGGTAACCCATCCTGAGGGTTATGAACTTGACCCTAAGTTTGTGGGCAATGCACGTGTGGAATACGACCAGATGAAGGCCTTTGAGGGCGCCGACTTCATTTACGCCAAAAACTGGAGTTGTCCTGGAGTGACACGCCCCGAGGATTACGGCAAAGTCATCAGCAAGGATATGTCGTGGACTGTTGACACCAAACACATGGCAGTTACCAACAATGCTTTCTTCATGCACTGCCTGCCCGTTCGCCGCAATATGATTGTCACCGACGATGTCATCGAGGCACCGACCAGCCTTGTCATCCCCGAGGCCGCCAATCGTGAAATCTCGGCTACCGTAGTGCTCAAGCGCATGCTCGAGAGCCTTTAGGCTTATTACCGCTGAATCTGTCGGCGCACACATACGAGTGCATGGAGAATGTATAATTATTGACGTTTTTATAGCAAAAACGCAATTTTTATACCATTTTTCCTTATAAATTTGCATTATTTAGAAAGAATATGTAATTTTGCAGTCGTTTTGACGACAAAAGGTCATTTTGATACTTAAAGACAATTCAAGAAATGTATTCCGCATGATGTAATACAATGACTTAGAAGCGGAATTCAAGCAAATAGTAAAATCAACTAAAGTTATGGGAGAAAAATTGGAAGTGAAGGAACTAGACCAAGTTGCGGTTCGTTTCTCAGGTGACTCCGGTGACGGAATGCAGTTGGCGGGCAACATCTTCTCTACGGTATCTGCAACTGTGGGCAATAGTATCAGTACGTTTCCCGACTACCCCGCCGATATCCGCGCCCCGCAAGGTTCGTTGACAGGCGTGTCGGGTTTTCAGGTTCACATAGGTGCGAACGAGGTGTTCACACCTGGTGACAAATGTGATGTACTTGTGGCCATGAACGCCGCCGCGCTCAAGACCCAATATAAGTTTGCCAAGGCCGACGCAGCCATTATCATCGACACAGACGCATTCCAGCAGAAAGACCTTGAGAAGGCCGCTTTTCAGACCGATGACCCCATCTCTGAAATGGGCATCGATCCCGACCGTGTCATTGCCTGTCCAATTACGCAGATGGTGAAGGACTGCCTCGCAGACTCAGGTATGGATCTGAAATCGATTTTGAAATGCCGCAATATGTTTGCCTTGGGACTGGTGTGTTGGTTGTTCAGCCGCGACCTCGATGTGGCATTCAATTTCCTGCGTGAGAAATTCGCAAAGAAACCTGGTGTGGCTGAAGCCAACATCAAGGTCATTCAGGCAGGCTACGATTATGGTCAGAACACCCATAGCAGTGTCAACAATGTTTATAGGATAGAGACCAAGACAAAAGTGCCAGGACGCTATATGGATATCACTGGCAACAAGGCGACAGCCTACGGACTGATTGCCGCCGCCGAGAAAGCAGGCCTTCGTCTCTATCTCGGTTCCTACCCCATCACTCCAGCCACCGACATCTTGCATGAGCTGTCAAAACACAAGTCTCTGGGTGTCACTACCGTACAGTGTGAAGACGAAATAGCAGGTTGCTCGTCTGCCGTCGGTGCTTCGTTTGCTGGCGCTCTTGCCGCCACCTCCACTTCAGGTCCTGGCATTTGCCTGAAGTCAGAGGCAATGAACCTGGCCGTGATTCTGGAATTACCGCTTGTGGTACTCGACGTACAGCGTGGAGGACCAGCGACAGGACTTCCCACGAAGTCGGAACAGACCGACCTTCTTCAGGTTCTCTTCGGACGCAATGGCGAGTCGCCCATGCCTGTGCTTGCAGCCATCTCTCCCACCGATTGCTTCGACACCGCCTATATGGCATCGAAGATAGCCTTGGAGCACATGACACCAGTGGTGGTGCTCACCGACGCGTTTGTGGCCAATGGCTCAGCGGCTTTCCGTCTGCCCGACCTCAACGCCTATCCTGACATCAAACCACCTTACGTGACTCCCGACATGCAGGGTTCATGGACACCCTACCAGCGCAATCCTGAGACAGGAGTCCGCTACTGGGCTGTCCCAGGAACAGAGGGATTCCAACATATTCTTGGCGGTTTGGAGAAGGACAACAAGACAGGTGCCATCTCTACCGACCCAGAGAACCACGACCTCATGACCCATCTACGTCAAGAGAAAATCAACAAGATACAAGTTCCCGATGTGGAAGTGCTCGGCGACAAAGATGATGCCGAGTTGCTGATTGTCGGTTTCGGTGGCACCTACGGCCATCTCCACGCCGCCATGGACGAGATGAGGGCTGCAGGAAAGAAAGTGGCGCTTGCTCATTTCAAGTATATCAACCCGCTGCCCAAGAATACCTCTGAGGTGCTGAAAAAATACCCCAAGGTGGTAGTGGCAGAGCAGAACCTCGGACAATTCGCCGCCTATCTGCGCATGAAGGTGGACGGATTTGTTCCCTATCAGTTCAATCAGGTAAAAGGCCAGCCATTCGTAGTGAACGAGTTGGTAGAGGCTTTCCTTAATTTAGTTAAGAGTTAAGAGTTAAGAATTAAGAAAGATGGCTCTAGACAATCCTATAGAGAATCGTTGCTATAATTTTGCTTTACGAATTGTGAAAGCTTACAGATACTTGACAAAAGAGCATAATGAATATGTTTTGTCGAAGCAAATGTTGCGAAGTGGCACTTCTATTGGGGCTATGATGCGCGAAGCAAAATTTGCACAAAGCCGTGCAGATTTTATAAATAAAGCATCCATAGCACTGAAAGAAGCAAACGAAACTCTCTATTGGTTGGAACTCTTACATGACAGCGAATATATCAATGACAATACTTTTACGTCGATACATAGCGAAGCCAATGAGATTACGTCCATTTTGGCAACCATTGTAAAAACAACGAAAGAAAACGCCGTAAAGTTCGACACCAAAAGTAATTTTCTTAACTCTTAATTCTTAATTAAAAATGACATATACATCAAAAGATTTCAAGAAAGGACAACCACGTTGGTGTCCTGGATGTGGCGACCACTCCTTTTTGGCGTCTCTTCACAAGGCAATGGCAGAGATAGGCGTACCGCCCTATCAAACCGCAGTGATATCGGGTATTGGTTGCTCCAGCCGTCTGCCCCATTATATGAACACCTACGGCATGAACACCATCCATGGTCGTGCAGCCGCCATCGCCACAGGTTGCAAAGTGGTGAACCCTGACCTTACAGTTTGGCAAGTCAGTGGTGACGGCGATGGTCTGGCCATCGGAGGCAACCACTTCATCCATGCCAACCGCCGCAACGTGAACTTGAAAATGATTCTGCTTAACAACCGCATCTATGGACTGACCAAAGGACAATACTCACCCACCAGTCCTCGTGGATTTGTCAGCAAGTCAAGTCCTTACGGAACTGTAGAGGATCCTTTCCGTCCAGCCGAGCTATGCTTTGGTGCCCGTGGCCATTTCTTTGCCCGCGCAGTCGCCACCGATGTGCAAGGTACTGTGGATATTTTGAAAGCAGCCTATAACCATAAGGGTGCCGCTGTATGTGAGATTATGCAGAACTGCGTCATCTTCAACAATGGTGCGCATGAGGCTATCTATACCAACGAAGGCCGCAAGAAGAATGCCATCTATTTGCGCGATGGCGAGCCTATGGTCTTTGGCGAGAACAATGAGTATGGTCTGATGCAGGAAGGCTTTGGTATCAAGGTGGTGAAAATCGGTGAGAACGGCGTGACGATTGACGACATTCTCGTCCACGACTCCCACTGTGAAGACAACACGCTCCATCTGAAACTGGCGATGATGGAAGGTCCTGACTTCCCCGTGGCGCTTGGCGTGATACGCGATGTCGATGCACCTACCTACGATGATGCTGTCAATGCCCAGATAGCAGAAATCAAGGCCAAGAAGCCTTACCACAACTTCGCAGAGTTGCTCGAGACAAACGACATCTGGGAAGTGAAATAGGAAAAAGAATTGTTTTTTTACCATAGTAGCTGAGACCCGAGGATTTTCTTTCTTCCTTGGGTCTCTTTTCATAAAAAATATTTATATTTGCAGTCCCACTTTTAATAGTAATGGTATGAAAAAGCGTAAAAGTGTCATTAGCAGGACTTTTCGGATAATCAGGTACAAGTTAAAGCATGACCTGAAACAAAACCTCTATATCATCATCTTCGGCACCGACACCTTTTTGGGCAAAGCGTTCGATGTCTTTCTGATGATAGCCATTCTGTTGAGCATCCTTATCACCATTTTCGATTCGATGGTCAACTCCATACCATGGTTGCAGACTACATGTTATATTCTCGAGGGGTTCTTCACGCTTTTCTTCACTGCTGAATACATAGCCCGTCTGTATTGCTCACCGGAACCAAAGAAATATGCTTTCAGTTTCTTCGGCATCATAGACTTACTCGCCATACTTCCGCCCTACCTGAGTTTCTTCTTCATCAACGCCCGCTACATGATGATTATCCGTATGTTCCGACTCATCAGGGTGTTCCGTGTGTTCAAACTCTTCAACTTCATGAGCGAGGGCAACATGTTGTTGCGTTCGTTGCAGTTGAGCATGAAGAAGATTTTGGTATTCTTCCTTTTCGTGGTGATTCTGATTGTCACACTTGGCACAGTGATGTTCGTTTTCGAGAGCAATGTTCCCGGCTCGAAGTTCTCAAGCATTCCCCAAAGCATCTACTGGGCTGCTGTGACGATGACCACCGTAGGTTATGGCGATATGACTCCTGTGACCGATGCGGGTCGTTTCTTCGCCACTGTCGTGATGGTCCTTGGTTATACCATCATCGCTGTTCCCACAGGTATTGTCTCTTCTGAGATGATTAAGGAAATGCATCGATTCAATGGAAAGGATGTGGTGTGTCCACATTGCCACCGTCAAGGTCATGACGGAGATGCCAACTACTGTAAATATTGCGGACATGAACTATACAACTAAACCTGCTACCACAGATTCTCAATCACGTAAAAAGTATTGATTTTAGGTTATGACAGTGATTTACCCATCTCCCATCTTCGGGCCTGTGCATAGTCGCCGACTCGGAGTTTCATTGGGAATCAACCTCTTGCCCGAGGATGGCAAGTGCTGCACGTTCGATTGCATCTATTGTGAGTGCGGATTCAACAAACAACATCCCTCACACCATAAACTGCCTACAGTCGATGAAGTGGTTTGTGCATTGGAGGATAGACTCAAAGACATGAAAGCCAATGGCCCTATACCCGATGTCTTCACTTTTGCGGGGAATGGTGAACCCACCTTGCATCCCCATTTTCCCGAAATCATTGACGAAACCATTCGGCTTCGCGATGAATATTTCCCTCAAGCCAAAGTCAGTGTGCTGAGCAACAGTACCTTCATCGTTCGACCAGGGGTGTTTGAGGCATTGAAAAAAGTGGATAACAACATCCTCAAACTCGACACCATCGACCTCGACTATATCCGTCTGGTGGACCGTCCGGTAGGTCACTTCAACTTGGATGACATCATAGAGACGATGAAGGCTTTTGAAGGGCACTGCATCATCCAGACCATGTTTATGAAAGGGGAGTATGCAGGCCAAAGTGTGGACAATACTACCGACCGCTATGTCCTGCCCTGGATAGAGAAGGTGGAGTATATCGCTCCCTCATGCGTGATGATTTACACCATCGACCGAGAGACACCCGCACACCAGCTCAAGAAAGCCAAACCTGAGGAACTTGACCGAATCGCAGAGTTGCTCAGAGCAAGGGGTATCGAAACGTCTGTCTCTTATTGAAATAGTATATGAATAAAATAACGTCTATAGAAATGATTAAGCAAACCACAACGATGAGGACACGCTCTCTTATACTGATGTTAGTCGCTTTTATTTTGCTTTTCCCAACCGCCATTGTGGCGCAGACACCTAATGAACAACAAGCACGTCGTTTTTTCGACCAGACCTACAACATGGTTTTCGGCAAACAGGGTTCCTCACTGCACTATGATGTGAATCTTATAGGTGTTTTCAAGACCAGTGGCGACATTTGGTATAAGGACAATAAGAGCAAGTTTGTTGATGAGCGTTATAATGTGTGGAACGACGGCAAAACCTACTACAGAGTGGAGCGGAAGAAGAAGACCGTCACTCTCTACGATGCCAATTCTGAAAAAAAGGACAAATATGCCAACGATTTCAAGTTCTCGCCCGAAGACTACACCTATCATATTGCCGACGACCCCAAGGGCTATCTGATTACTTTGAAGCTGAAGCCGGGACGCAAGGGAATGAAACTGGTCAAGATTTTGCTTGACAAGAAAACCCGTGCGCCCATCAACTTGCGCATCAAGGTGGCTTTCTTCTGGGCTCATGTCAACATCAGCAAGTTCAAGAGCGGAGACATCAGCGACGACATATTTGTTTTCCCGCTCAAGACCTACGCGGATTACGATTGTATCGACAAGAGAGGGGAAGGGTAGGCTTAATAGCGCATATTATCATCAAGAGTGATAAGTGTCCATTTCCGAACACGAAAAGTGTCCGAAAATGGACACTTTTTTATTTGCCTATACTCATTATCAGCGAGTTATGAGTTTGGCACGGTTCTTGCTATTATCAAAATAACGATTAGCCAATTAAACGATTAAACGAAATAACGAAATAACGCCAAAAATATGACAACCCATTTTCGACAAACCCTCGCCTTGTTGCGCGAGGAACGACTATTCTCCGGCATCTACATTGCTGGCACGGCACTGGCCATTGCTTTCACGATGGTGATGGCCGTGGTGTATTACATCAAGCTTGCCCCCATCTACCCTGAGGCGAATCGCGCACGGACCGTCTATTTCGAAGGCATCCGAATCGAGGCCGAGAACGGTGGAATGGGGCAGACTGGTTTCAGCGTCAAAGCATACGAGGACTGGTTCAAGTCCAGCCCGAATATCGAGTACTGCTCGCCTACGCTGTTGGCGGCAGGAACGGGTAAGACAATAGGCCTTTGCCACACCAGTGTGGTGCGTGGCAAGGATGACTACTTGGATGTGGTCCGCAACGAGGTCAGTACCGATTTCTTCCGCATCTATGAGTATGATTTCTTGAGCGGACATCCCTTCACTGACAAGGAAGTGGAGGGGAAAGAAGCCGTCTGCGTCATCAGCGATGCCCTGGCCGAACGGCTGTACGGCAAAGGCGTGGATGCCGTAGGAAAGACAGTGGAGATGGAGAGTCACCTCACTCTGCGGGTGGTAGGCGTGGTACGCGGTGGCAGTCAACTGGCTCCCGACAGTTATGCCGACATCATCATGCCATACTCTATGTTTTATGTGAAATTCGGTCGCGACTATCAAGGTGTCTATTCCATTGTGGCCACCGTGCGCGATGACGAGCACCTGCAGGCCTTGAAGCAGGAACTGGACGACGTGGCTACACGCTGCTGGCAGTCTCATCGCGATCAACTGCCCCAATTCGGTTTCGGTGAGGGCGTGAAGATGAAACTGGTGCTGACCAGGAATTTGGAAACCCATCCCATGCATGTGCTGCAAACAGAGAACCGCGACGGCGTATTCCGCAGGCTGAGCAACTGGCAACTCATCAAGCATTATGCCGGCATCTTGTTCGTCCTGCTCTTTGTGCCAGCCCTCAACCTCTGCGGCATCGTGGGAGGACGTATGGAACGTCGGTCGGCAGAGATGGCCGTTCGCAAGACCTTCGGTGCAAGGCGCAGCACGCTCCTGAATCAGGTAGTGGGGGAGAACCTCGTGCTGACCACCATCGGCGGTGTCATTGGTCTTTTGCTGTCGTGGTTCGCCATCTACGGAATGCGCACGCAAATCCTCGGTATGTTCTTCAACAACAGCACCCTGTCCACGGCACCCATCGTGGAGGGTGAGATGCTCTTC
>JAEEGI010009028.1_pt1 | contig 21915 bp, 13 predicted proteins | sample 8958751 | NCBI WGS metagenome assembly JAEEGI01 (sample SAMN16246545, study PRJNA631951) | gut metagenome | biome: gut microbiome; feature: rumen; material: KS-attached | host: Bos | place: Iran: Karaj | collected 2018-10 | reverse complement strand
CAGAAGAAGATTTCTGCCGTGGTGTCGATGCCTTACTGGCCCAGTGCTCCGCCCTCTTTGAAGAGCAGTTGAAGGGATTGACAAGTTATCAGTTGAACTTTATTCGTGCGTTATGCGATGGTGTCACTTCAGACTTTGGCAGCAAAGCCATTTTGGAGTCTTACAATCTTGGTAGTAAGTCGAACATCTCACGTATCAAGGCTTCACTGCAAGACAAAGAAATGATTGATTTCGACAAGAACTCAGTTTATCTGGAAGATCCTGTTTTTAAGATTTGGTATAAACGGAATAAATAGAATAATTAGGAGAAATATTGTTTTCTTTATGTAAAATGGGATGTGCATCACTGCAAATCCCATTCTTACCTAACTAACTTATTAAAACTATATTATTACTGAGGTTGCAAAGGTACGAATAAGTGAACACACTTGAAGAGATTTATCTCAAAGATACGTGCTCGGCTTTGCCGCTTGCCTTAGCAAGAAGTTTTTCTGAAAGTTCCAAATTTTGGAGCAGCGAAATCAAAAAAAGTTTGTTTTCTTTGATGAGTCGTGACAAAATTCAGCAATAAGCTAAGGATTTTGGAAGAAAAATCGTCATTCCTATGTTATTTTCAAACTTTTCGCCCTTTTCTTTCTTTATTTCCAATTTATTTCTTACTTTTGCAGATGCATCGTGGTTGAAAAGACTGCAGTGCAAAGAAGAGTGATCTTTTCTTATGAGATAAAGCGTTTGCTATTGTTCTATTCAAATTGGAACCTAGGAAATTTCAATCATAAAAAGAGAACTGTAAGCAAGTTGCAACGACTCGCGAAAGCGAGGGCGTTTGGCTTGTTGTTCTCTTTGGCTTTCCTAGGGCCACAATTTGAGCAGGTCTGAACACCTCGCTCTTTTTTGTGCCCTAATGTTAGCCGCATTAAGAGGACGATAGGCTTGCGCTTGCTAACATAAAACAATAGCAAACTATGTCCAGAGGAATAGGAAAACAGAAAATACAAAGTCCATACTCTGCGGCATTTACGGCTGCTTCAATGATGTATAGGGAGATGAATGCCCTGATTCCACTGATGCAGGATGAGCATGCTCAGGATCTGATTAAACAGGAAATAGAGGAGAACCGTCTGATTCGAATTAACAGCCTGATGAGCCGTAAACGCGTGGTGTCTGAACTTCAACGACGATACAACTCAGTGCCCAAATCTTTTTGGGATCATTATCTCTCATTGAGCGAGAAAGCTCAGCGAGTGGCGCTTTTCTATGTCATACTTAAGACTTATCAACTGCTCTTCGACACACAGATCTGTGTGACATTGAACCTGTGGCGATCTGCCAGCGCAGAGTTACAAACCAGCGATGTGATGCTCTATCTCAATGAGTTGGCAGCGCAGGATTCTTTTGTGGATAGTTGGTCAGAATCAACGCGAAAGAAAGTGGCTACAACCTATATCCTGATGCTCCATCAGGCAGGGTTGATGAAGGATGATTCTTCTGCGCTTTGTCAGCCAGAATTGGATGATAATGATTGGATTGACTATATCCTTATGGGCGAAGCATGGTTCTTGGAAGCCTGTTTCCTGCCTACCTATCGTGTTACAGAACTAAAACAGAAAGCCAAATGAAGACGATGACAGTAGAACAGCTTTATGAGAAGCTCTGTAGCAAGGCTTTTCAGGATCCCCGAAATGGCGATCTTCACTACAACTACTTTATGTTCCAGTATGATGCTACCAAGGAGTACGACATGCTGCGCCAGATAGATGATATCCGTGAGAAGATTCGTCGCCCTAATAATAATGTCGATATCCTACTACTCGATCTTTTCGAGGAGTTCACTGCTTTCCTCGATGGACGTAGCTTTGGTAGGAAGTGGAACAGCTATAAGGATTATCTACTGAATAAGGAGCAAACCATGAAGAAAGAGGTAGAGTCGAGCCTTCGCGACCTCGCCAATAGCGATGACTTTATGCAGTTCCTGCACCAGCGCATCATGGCCCATGTGAGTAAGAATGATGACGAGATGATTCGCCCCTATGTCTTTGTCTATGGGGTGGGAGCCATGTTCCCATATCTGCGAGTCAACAACCTGTTGGTGCGCTATGAGGCCCAGAATAAGAGCAGTCTCTATAAACTCATCATCTTCTATCCTGGTGAGCAGAAAGGAAATACCTACAAACTATTTGGTAAACTCGAAGACGATCACACCTATCGAGCTAGCCTGTTAATTAACGAATAAAACAACTATTGCCCTATGAAGTTACAAGATATCTACAAGCGCAAAGTGACGGAAGAGTTGAACCCCGTTGTATCTGTATCAGACTATACACCAGATACAGTTAAAACAGAAATCAATGAATACGTCTTCACTGACGAGATTATCCATTATCTCTATATGGTACTGAATGCCATCCGCGAGGGAAATTATCATCAGAATGGTATTTGGATCAATGGTTATTTTGGTACTGGTAAATCTCACTTCCTGAAATATTTGAACTATTGTTTCATGTCAGAGTATAGGGATCAGGCTTTGGCTCGCCTTGAAGATGCAGTTTTAGAGCGTGATCCTTTGACTCATCCGGAGAGTCATAGTGATGTATATCCAGCTGATATGCGAGCCCTCAAAGAGTGGTTGAAGAATACTGAGATCAAGACGGTTCTTTTCAATATAGGTGATAAGGTGACAGGTGACAAACGCGATGAAGATGCCTCCTTTACCAAAGCTATCTGGCAGGAATTCAATAAGTTCCGTGGCTATAATCGTGAGAATATCGCTTTGGCTCAATACCTCGAAAAACCTTTGGCAGAGAAGGGTAAATTTGAGGACTTTAAACGCCTGATGGATGAAGAAGGTTTTGATTGGGAACATGACTGCCTGCAGTTGGCTGCCACTGAGATTGATTTTGTGATGGAGATAGCCAAACAGGCAGAACCTAGTCTCAGTTATGACACCATCAGAGAAAATATCAAAACAAACAATATCTCACTGAGTGTTGAAAATCTGACAGCAGAACTCAATCATTATATCAAGAGTTGTGGTGACAATTATCGCCTGCTGTTCTTCATCGATGAGATCAGTATGTTTATTGGTGGCAAGCGCCAGTTGTTGTTACAACTCCAGCAGATCGTAGTCCGTATTCAGGAAGATTGCAGTGGTAAGGTGTGGTTAGGTTGTACAGCTCAACAGGATCTTTCTGAATTGGTAGATAGTATTCAAGTTCAGAATACGGCTGACGACTATGGTCAGATTAAGGGACGTTTCCCTGTACGTGTTGCCTTGAAAGGTGCCAATACAGAGTTCGTCACCAAGAAACGTGTGCTGGGTAAGGAAGACGCAGCTGTCCAAGTAATAGGCAAACTGTATGATCATAACAGGGATGCCATTTCCAATCAGTTTAATCTGCCAACATCTTATAATGGCTTTAGTGATAAAGAGGACTTTATCAGCTATTATCCCTTCGTGCCTTATCAATTCCAGTTGTTGATTCAGGTGTTCGACTCGTTTGTTACCAAACAATTTGTAGATAAAGAGGTAAAGGGTAATGAGCGCAGTGTGCTGAAGATCACCCACAATACGGTTTATAACACACGTGATGAGGAGGTTGGCAAGTTTATCTCCTTCGACCAATTCTATTCTGCCATGTTCGAGGCTGGTTTGCAGCCAAAGGGTCGCAGGGCCAGACGCAATGCAGATAGCGTGATTGTGAAATATCAGGATGTAGATTTTGGAAAGCGTGTGGTTGATGTGCTCTATATGATTTGTAATATCAGCGAGAACGACCAGATGCTCTTCCCTGCTACGATTGATAATGTGGTAACCTTGCTGATGACAGATATCGATCAGAACCGTTTGGAACTGAAACAGAAGGTAGAGCGGGTGCTGGAGTTCCTGAAACAAGAGAGTATCATCCGACTGATCTTAGGTAAGGATGGCGCACCTGACACCTGGCAGTTCTATAGTGAGGACGAGTCAGAGGTGGCCAGTCTGATTGCCAATCGCAGACCCGATAACTACTTCATGGCAGAGCAGTTTAATAAGATATTCAACAGTTATCTCAGTTTTTCCAATAAGGAGGGTTATTGTGGTAGCAACTTCTCTGTAAGTCTGAGCATCCTGGGTCGTACCTTCTTTGGTACCAATACAGATATCCAAGTAGAACTGGTGATGCAGGCAGATACGGATGATGCCAGCAACTATGCCTTTACTTTCAATAAGGATGCACGTCGACTGGTATTCTTCATGGCGCCAGGCTATAAAGACAGGCAGTTGGTAAACGACTTCTATTGGTATTGTCAGGTGGAAGACTACCTGCAACATGCCACCAATGAGAGTGAACAGCGCACCAAGACCAATAATGCCTTTAGAGAGCAGGCTGCTGAAATCAAGAAGAATCGCATTGAGAAACCTCTGCGTGAAATCTTTGATAACTGTCAGGTGATTGGTGGACAGAATGTCTTCACGTCAGCAGAACTGGACATGAAGAAGGGCAACGAAAAATATAAGGCTGCCTTGCAGGCCCATCTGGCAGAAATCTATAAATATGCCAAGGCTGTCTCTACACCAGAATATCCTACGAATGCAGCTGATTTACGTCAGAAACTGCTCAATCCCCAAGTCGAAGCTGAGATGTCCATGCCAGAGCAGGTCGTAGAGAACTTCCTGAATCAGCAGGGCCACGATACGGCAGTGACAGATGTAGTACAGAAATTCAGTCAAGCCCCCTATGGTTGGAATGAGTTCTGTACGCTTTATGTGCTGAATAAACTGGTGGTGCGTCGCAAGCGTGCCTTCATGTATAACAATAACCCCAATGTCGATCGTAAGACGGTAGCTGATAATCTGCAGAAGAACAAACCGCTCTTTACAGTTACTACAGCTCAGGAGATTCCGCAGGATATGGTGAACAAGTTCACTGCTGCTTGGAAGAACATCTTCAAGATGGTACAGGTCATGCCCAGCGATGCACAAGAATTGTTTGATTTCTGTAGACTTGGTGATAAATCGCCTATCCTCCATAACAACTACGAAGGCAATGCTCGTAAACTCTCTGAAGCAGGAGCCGGACTCTTGGCGCAGACGCTTTATGATATGCTCGATAAGATGAAACAATGGCGCGAAACTCGCGACATTAAGGCATTCTTTAGCATCTTCATCGATGGCGAACAGGAGATCGCTCAGCAGATTGATAACTGCACACGCATCAATGGTTTCTGTCAGGATCAACTTTCTAAGTATGCTGATATCCTTTCTTATGTGAATCATAACGAGGGTAACTTTGAGTTCCTGGGTACTGACGAGCGCCAGTTGGCTAGTGAACTGAAGAAGATTCAGAGCGAAGCCTGGCCCATCGACAAGATGCCTGTCTACAATAAGCAAAAGCGCAATGTAGAAGGAGCCATTGGCGAGGTACGCGAAAAGATGGTTGATGAAGTGAAAACAGCTTATAATGAATGTTATGCACAGTTAGAGCAGCTTACCAAGAACCTTGGCATACCAGAGTATCGCCTGCCTGACAAGGAAGCAACTGTCTCTACTAAGACACGTACAGAGAGTCTGCATGCCCTCAAACTCTATGCTGATACCTCAGAGTTCTTTAACCAACAGGTAGAAAAGATCAATAAGTATGCTGAGGAAAAGAATAAGCCCAAGGTGGTGAGTGTCAATCTGATAACTCGTTCAAAGACCATCCGCTCAGAAGCTGATGTTGATGCCTATCTGGCAGACCTCAAAAAGCAGATCATGGCCAAGATCAATGGTAAGGACGATGTCATCATCCAATAACTCTCAATTTTCAATCTTCAATTTTCAATTTGAAACATGGATACAGGTAGGATTAAGCAGTTTGCGATAGAATCGCGCAAGATATTGAAGGAAGGTGTGATGCAGCGCATCAGGGCCTTAGGTTTCGATGAACAAGGCCAAACCCCAGATGTACCAGAAAAGGTACAGGGAGGTACGCGCTACCAAGGTCGTATGATCGAGAATGAGCGATTCTACGATTCATGGATAGCCCTCAATGAACATATTCAGAAGGTAGGGGTGAAATCAGTCTATGAAGAGGCTGCCTATACCTGGTTCAATCGTCTGATAGCCATTCGCATCATGCAGAAGAATGACTTCATTGAGCCTGTCCTGAGTTATGATAATCCTGAGATCCGTGTGCCCCATATCGTTAGCGAAGCTCGTAGAGGCCATGTCATGTGTGCATTGACAGATGATGAGCAAAACAGACTGCGCGCGCTCCTAATGGATGATACCAAAACGCAAGAGCAGTTTGCACTCTTGATCATCGCCTATTGTCGCGAGAACGCTGTCATCAGCAAATGCTTTGGTGGTATTGCCCAATACCTTGAACTCTTATTGCCAGACGATATTCTATCTCAGAATCGCTTCATTGATCTTCTGAACAATACCAATGAGTACATCACTGACGAGCAGTTCCGTTCTGCTGAGTTGATAGGTTGGCTGTATCAGTTCTACATCTCTGAGCGAAAGGATGAGGTGTTTGCATCCTTCAAGAATGGCAAAAAGGCTGAAGCAGAAGATATCCCTGCTGCCACTCAGATCTTCACGCCAAACTGGATTGTAAAGTACATGGTGCAGAACACCGTTGGTCGCATCTATCTTGATAATAATCCATACTGTCCATTAAAGAAAGACTGGAAATACCTTGTAGAGCCTGCAGAAAAGACTCCCAAGGAGGCCATTCTGAATATCGATGATCTTGCAGAATTGACGCTTGCAGACCTTGCTTGCGGCTCTGGTCATATACTTGTAGAAGGCTTCGACATCCTCTATAGCCTCTATATAGACGAGGGCTATAGTCGCTACGATGCCATTAAGAACATTTTTACCAAGAACCTAACAGGTATTGACCTCGATACGCGAGCCAAGCAATTAGCAACCTTTGCATTATTGCTGAAGGCAGCGCAGATCGATCCAACCTTCCTCGATGGCGAGGTGATGCCTCGAGTTTACGATATGCCAAAGGTTGACCGTTATACGTGGAAAGACCTGAATGGCCACATGACTTGCGCTTTGCAAATTGAAGGTCCCAATGAAAAGGTATCTGAAGAAATAGATGATTGCTTCACCCTGATGGAGCAGGCACAGAACCTTGGTAGTATCATGAAGTTTAACATCTCTGATGCTACACGAGGGTTCATCAAGAAGTGTGTAGAAGAGCAGAATCTCCAGCATAAATTTGAAGACTCGTTCGCAGACCTCTTCCATGGATTCAATATTATTCTCGCGTTGACAGAGAAATATGCAGCCTTATCAGCTAATCCTCCTTATATGGGAGTTGGTAATATGAACAATAACCTTAAGCAATATCTTGTTAAGAATTATGCTGATTCGAAATCTGACCTTTTTGCTGTTTTTATAGAGAAGATGATTTTTTCTTTGAAGAATAAGGGTAGAATGGGCTGTATTACTATGGAGGCTTGGATGTTTTTGTCTTCATATGAAAAGCTCCGCCATAAATTAATTGATAATTATTTCATAGCATCATTGTCACATTTCGGTTGGCATATTATTGGCATTGCATTTGGTACTGCAATGACGATATTTGAAAAGAATAGGTCATTAGGAAGAAAAGGTGAATATTCATATCTTACTATCGATGATATAGATAAAGATAATAATATCCCATTAATATTTCCACTTAAAAATAATGGAAGATACGCAGTTGTTTCACAATATAATTTTGAGAAAATACCAGGTAATCCAATAGGCTATTGGGTAAGTCAAATATTAATTAACGCATTTTCTTCAAGCCCATCTCTTTCAACTGTTGCTAATACGCGTATTGGCCTCGTTTCTGGTGATAACCCACATTATCTTAGGTATTGGAGAGAAGTTTCAACATACTCTCTGAGTTTTTTTAATGAAAAAGGGAGATGGTTCCCGTTATCAAAAGGAGGGGTGTTTCGTAGATGGTATGGTAATAATGAGGTCGTCATAGATTGGCAGGATAATGGATATGAATTGAAAACCCGAATGGCAGATAATGGCAAAAGATTACTTGCTCATAATTTTAATGGTGAATATGCATTAAAAGAAGGAATAACTTTACCTGCTATTTGTTCTGGCATTTTTAGTGCGAGAATACAACCTGAAGGTTTTTTCTTTGATAGTGCTTCAACAAACACTTTTCTAAAAGATAAGAAGGATATTAATTATGTTTTGGGTTTGTTAAATACAATCATAGTAAGGAAAGTTCTTGATATCGTAAATCCAACTTTAAATATCTTGCCTGGATATATTGATTCTATCCCCTTTATTTATTGCGAATCTAAATCCGATATCATTTATAATCTTGTGCATCAAAACATTATTATATCTAAGTTGGACTGGGATGCTCACGAAACCTCATGGGACTTTGAGGAAAATCCATTATTGAAATGTAATGATGTTGAAATAGAAGAAGAGGGCGAAACGGTTCATTTAGGAGTAGCCTCAGGTCCTCTGAAAGTGCAATATGAACATTATAAAGCAGAATGGACTCAGAAGTTTAAACAACTCCATGCTAATGAAGAAGAGCTGAATCGCCAGTTTATAGAGATCTATGGTCTGCAAGACGAACTGACACCAGATGTTCCTCTGGATGAAATCACCATTCTGCAACAAGGCGAGATCTCAATAGAGGATAATCAAATCAAATGGCATGCTGATGTGGTGATGAAGCAACTGATCTCTTACGCCATTGGATGTATGATGGGACGCTATCGCCTAGATAAGAAAGGCCTCTGTATCGCTCATCCAAATCCTGATGAATCAGAATACGCTCCTTATCAGTATCATGGCGAAACCTTTGAGATAGACGAAGATAGTATCATTCCTTTGATGCCAAAAGATTCGCGTTTTGATGATAATGCAGTGAATCGCCTGACAGACTTCATCAAGATTGTGTTTGGCGTAGAAACGCTGACAGACAACATGAACTTCCTTGAAGAAAGCCTGGGCAAATCAGTAGAGCAATACCTGATTAAGGATTTCTGGAAGGATCATAAGAAAATGTACCAGAACCGTCCTATCTATTGGCTGTTCTCATCAAAGAAGGGTGCCTTCCAAGTCATCGCCTACATGCATCGCATGAACAAGTACACAGCAGAGACCATCCGAAACAAGTACCTGCTGCCCCACATTGACTATCTGCGTCAGGAGCTGGCAGGGCTCGACAGTCGTATCACCGCTCTTACACCTCAGGAGCGCAAACTCTATCAGAAGTTGCAGAAAGACTTAGAGGAGTGTATGGAATACCACGATCGTCTGCACTCAGTCGCAGACCAACAAATCGACTTCGATCTCGACGATGGCGTAGTAGTAAACTATGCCAAGTTTGGAGATGTCCTCGCTAAGTTAAAGTAAAAACTATAATATTTCAATAACTAAAAATCGGAAGGATATGAGTATTGTTAGATTCCTGATCAAATTGCTTGCTGGATATGATATCGTGGAAAGTGAAGAAAAGTTGAGATTGTCTTGGAGTAGGGCAATAAAGGATTATGAAGATCAGAAAAGGAATAATGATGTTCAGAAAAGAAATATTGCAGATCTGACGGAAAGGAATAGTAATCTAAAAGAGGCTGCGGAAAGAAATTATGAACAGCTCATGTCCAAGACAAGGGAACTGGATGCTGCTAAAAATGAAATTGAATCAAGAGAAAAGGAATACGAGAGAATCTGCAATTACCTCACTACAAGGCAAGAAGAAATTAATAGATTAGAAAAAGCTGTAGATGAACTGAAGGCTAAAAACAAAAGTAATCAGAGCACTATTATGAATCATGTTAAGAAAATCAATGCCCTTGAAGTAGAAATTAAAAAAAATGGTGAAGATAAAGATGTTTTATCATCTCAATTAGAGACAATACAATATGAAAAAGCAGATTTGTTGAGTGTACAAGATAAATTGAAGAGCAAAATAGCCGCATTGGAACAGGATTTAGAGGGAGCATCGAAAGTTAAACCAGAAGAGATAAGAGAGCTTGAAGCCCAGATTCAGGACAGAGAAGAGACCATTCAAGCTAAGAATAGAGAAATTGAAATTTTGAATCTTCAGAAAGAAGAAGACAAGAAGCGCTTTGATGAAGTATGTAATGAACTTGCTTCTGTAAAAAGTGAAAAAGATGCGTATAATTATCAAATTAATGAATTAAAGAATCAGAATGAGAGCCTTCGTAAGAATGAAGCAACATTAATGCAACAAGTTTCTGAACTTGAAGCTCAATTAGAAAAGATAAAAGAAAAGCAAGGCTCTGCACCTAAAGAACCAGAGTCTAAGTCAGAACCTTGGTATGTACCAGAGCCAGAGCCTGTGCCAGTACAGGAGCCTGTGCCTGTATTGGAACCACATACTGCTCCAGAACCAAAACAGATACCAGAGCCAGAGCCTGTGCCCATACCAGAGCCAGATCAAGATCCAAAACCCGTTGATGGTGAAAAGATTAACAAATCGACTAAGCCTCAAAAAGTAAAGAGGAAGGAGGTTGAGGCTATTGAGATGAGTGATGGTAGTATTGTGGATATGCCCGAGATTACCAATGACTCTAATAGATTGACACAGCGAACTATCGAATATGTGTATGATGAAAATGGAAAGACGGTTTATGCTGATGAATTCTTTGATCGTAGTGCAGAAGAGATAGCTCAGGTCAGCAGAAAAATGTCAGAAGCGGAGAAGATCGGTGCTATTTATTGGACATGTGGCCTCTGCCATCATAGAATTAAAATTGCACATAGGACACACAATGGAAGGGAATCATTGTTCTTTGTTCATGCAAACAGAAATCATTATTGTCCGTGGCTTAAAAAAGCTACAAGTTCAAAAGACGCAATCCTTGAAGAAGAAAATCTCTTGGCTACAGATGAAGTTGTAGTAGAAGAAACAATTGAAGATCGTAAAACAAAGAGCAGAGAACTTAAAGAGAAGATATTTGCTATACTAACTTCTTCTGCTAGTGAAGATATGGGAATTAGTGATGTGCAGATGGATGAAATTATTCGAAGTAATGTACCATATATGAGATGGCGCAGGCCTGATATCTCATTTAGTTACAATGGAAGGAAAATAGTGATTGAACTTCAAAAGAAGAGTCATGGTCTTGATTCAATCGTGGACAGAGACGTATTCTTTAGATTGAATGATATCCAAATTCTCTGGGTATTTGGTAGCGATAGTGACACTTCTTATGAATACATGCGACAACTGAATTATAAGAACACAATGTTTGATAATCATCGCAACGTATTTGTATTCGACAAAGAAGCCCAGGAAAAGAGTGAAGAGGAGTATATTCTATATTTGAAATGCAATTGGTTGAATGATGATGATAAATGGCATTTCAGAATTGAGAATTCTGGAACTAATGGTAAACTTGTAAATATTCAGGAGCTTACCTATGATGACGAGTATTGTAAGCCATTCCATTATGATGCAAATGAAGAGTATTTTGCCAAGAATCCAGAGGCTCGTGTCGCCTATTTGGCCACAAAGATGAGTCGAGAAGAGTTGAAAAAAGCCATTGAGGAGAAATGGACAAGAGATTCTAATTACGAGGATGCTATGGCGAACATGCGCCAGCGTAATTTAAAAGCAACACCATATTGCGTGCAAGGTTTATGGGGATTCAGGTTCAATACAACAGTTATCATTCCTCCTATTTTTACAGTAGAGCCAAAAGATTTATTCAATGGTTATTATCTTGTAAATCAAGGAGGTAATTTAGGTATAGTAAACTACTATGGCCAAAAGAAAGTGAATTGGGATGGTATCATCGATTGTGATGATATGAACTATGATAAGGATAATAAGCGAATCCTATTTGCTCGAGATAATGAATGGGGTGTAGCCAACCTTGAAGGCGTAGAATTGATACCTCCATATTATGATACGATTCAGAACTGGAATACGAATGTTTATAGGGTTAAAAAGGATGGTAAATGGGGGCTTGTTGATATTGACGACAACATGCTGACAGAGTTACAATTTGAAAATATTGGTGATCTCAAAAATGGCTCTGCACCAGCAACAATAGCTCATCCAACAAAAACATGGAAGACTGTCTCTGGCTATATAGATGAGGCTGGATCCAAGATGATATCACAAAGGGATAATCAGAATGATGGGCGCGTTTTAGTAGAATCATTTGAATTATGGGGCATAATGACTAATAATGGAGAGTTTATTGTTCCCTGTATTTATGACGAGATACTGCCATGGGCTGACAATTTATATCGAGTTAAGGAGGATGGTAAGTGGGGAGTGCTTAACGTTGAGGACCACTCTTTCATACTTCCAACGAAATATGATTCTATTAGTGCGCAAAATGGTGGTATAGCTAAAGTAGTTTTTGCCAATGTTGAAAGTTCTATTGACATAAATGGTAATGAAGTGGCTCAAGAGGTCATCGAATTACAGGGTGGATTAAAGAAGACAAAGGTCGCTGGCAAATGGGGCATTATTGATGCCAATGGTGTGGAAATTATTAAGCATCAATATGACGAGATAGGGGCATTTAGAAGCCGAATGATTGGCGTTATTAATAGTAAATTAATAAAATTGGATGCAAATTATAAATATCCTATATATATAAGTGGAAAATTCATCAACTCAGAAGGGGATCACTATTACTTTAATATAGGAGGTGTTACTTGTTCGATTGCACATAGAGCTGTAGAGTATCATGGAAAAACCATATCAGAATTATGTAACTCAGATATGGTATGCAATAAATTTGGATTTTTCAATTTGTTATTTGGACAAAATTCTTATATACTTTCGATATTAAAGGAAGAGAATTTGACAAGAGAATTGACACATGGAGATGGAAAAGAAGACTTTGAGAATGGTGAAGAACTGATAGGAGTGATTACATCATTCAAAGAGTATCCAAAGTATGGCGGTGGATTAAGGAGAACGAAAGCAATGGTGAAATTCCCTGATGGAAGGATTTCTATGGTTCCTAGACGATTCTTTAAATCCTCTAAAACTATTAATGATTATGAAATAGGAGATTCGATAAGCCTAAAAAAGAATGGATTTGACGAAGAACTTGATCAGACAATATGGATTGTAAATGAATAATTATGAGCATACAAGAAAAGATATATCGCTACTTTGAGCAGTACCCAGATTTGCATGTGCTGTTCCTGTTCGACCCCAATAATGTGCATAGCATGGAGTTGATGGGAGCGCAGTGGCCTGAAAACTTCCTCTATGAGACGTATGATGGCTGTGCGTTTGCGACGAAATGCAAGATGCATCAGGAATGGCTTGGCAAGAAAGTGGTTTTGATTATTCCAGAGAAGTCAGAACCTAAGAACCATCAGGAAAGACTCGACTTTGCTCTGATGGGAGAATTGACTGCTAATGCAGTATTCCAGGAACAGGGCTATCAGGAGTTTATGCAACAATATGGCCTGCGTGAAGAACTGGCAACCTTTGTGGACAGGCACATGGAAGAGCTGAACAATACGAAAGTTAAGACTGCGCTGGAACCTTATCTGAATCGTGATATGTTCACGATGGATGTGGCTCAGAGAGCGATACTTTCTGTTTATTTGGGGCAAGAAATTACACTTTCTTGGGAGGATATCTTTATCAGATTGTTTGTGATCTGTGGCGCTGATAATGCAAAACGCTCTATAGACTTCTTTAATAAATTGAAGAAGAAGCCAGATTTGGAGAAAATACTCTCTGAAAGGCTGATGGATCTATCTGGTCAGACTTTTGAGATAAATACCAACGAGAAAATCAAGAAGGTGGCAGAGTCGATTAAGTATAATGCCATCACAGAATTTTTACCTGAGATTAGCGCTGATGATTATAAGGCCTATAAGATAACGAGCCAACCAAAGATAGAGAAAATCAATCGCCTGTTAGAACGTGTAGCCCAGATGCCTAAACTGGAGAAGCCATTTACCACAGCACTGATGAAACTTTCAAAGGATATTCGCGAAGAGGAGATTATCAAGTGGTATGGATGGGATGCCAACTATCACTATGTGAGCGATGAACTATGTTGGCCCATTATCGCACAATTGGCAGATGGACAGATTGAAGCCGATCCTGTAAAAGCTAACAGCAATCTGAGAGCGCTGAAACAGAAGAAGGCTGATGATAGTGTGGTGGTGCCTGCTATCGACTATCTGAGCCAGTTGGCTTTCTATTACGAGAAGGCAAAGGCTATTGGTAGCTTAGTGCTGAATACGCCTGATGACTATGTTAAGTTCTATACAGAGCGATTCTATCTTATAGACCAATACTATCGTCTGGCAGTAGAGACGTTTTATCAGTTGAAATTGTCTGAAATGCCTATAAGCAAAGTGCTTTATAAAACAAGAGACGGCTTAAATGAACATTATGCAAAGATTACAAACCTGCTGAACTTGGAATGGACCAAGTGTCTCAAAGAAAAGGGTGATGGTTTTAAATCTATATCACTAAGCAGACAATACAACTTCTACAAAGATAATATTGAGAATAGTCAGAATAATGTAACTGTTATTATCAGTGATGCTCTTCGCTATGAAATGGCAGAAGAACTTATGGAAAAGTTAGGCACAATTAAACATAGCGCAAGAATGGAAGCGATGCTTGGTACTCTGCCTTCAGAGACTAAATTTGCAAAGTATTCGCTCTTTCCTTATTCTGAGTTAGTGCTTGATGGTCCTGATATGAAGATTGATGGTGAGTGTACGACAAATATATCAAAGGAAAAATGTACCGCTCAACTTGCTAAATTTAAAGACGGGGCTTTATGTGTTAGCTTTGATAAGGTTAAGAATTACTCTGATGAAAATAGAGCCAACTATTTCAGAGGCAGACCTGTAGTTTATGTATTCCATGATACGATTGATGATACAGGTCATAATGACAATCCTTCACGAACGGTTAATGAATGTAGAACTTCTGTGAATGAACTTAAGGAATTTATTGGAAGACTGCATGCATCGTATAATGTCACCAATGTTATCTTAACTTCAGATCATGGTTTTTTGCTGAACGATATTGATTTTAAGGAGAAAGATAAACACCCCGTAAAAGAGGATTTTGTAGAGAAGAAGACAAGGTATTATCTTACAAGAAAAGATGATGATGCTGAGGGCGCTACAAAATTCAAATTAACAGAAGTCTCTGCGATGACTGATTATACGATGTGGGTGGCTGCACCTTCTGGCACAAATCGTTTTTCTGCACCAGGAGGATATAGCTTTGCACATGGTGGCGCATCGCTTCAAGAACTCTTGATACCTGTAATATATAGTAGTCGTAAGAAAACTAAGGGTAAGGAAAAGGTTGGCGTTTCTGTGCTGGAGGCAAATCTGAGGATGACATCAAGCAGGCTGAAGTTTACTGTAATTCAGAGTGAAGCAATCTCCGAGGATTTGCAGGGAAGAACCATCCAATGCGCTGTGTTTGTGGGTAATGATCAGGTGACAGCATGGAAGGATGTAACGCTGAATAGCAGTGATGAGGAGAATGTAAACAATCGCTTGACGAGTGTAGAACTAATGCTGAATGTGCAGACTGATGCAAACCTGATGGAACTGCGCATCTATGATAAGGATGATGACAGCAAACTGAATCCGCTGGTGAAGAAGGCTGTGATAAATAAAACATTGATAGAACAAGATTTTTAAGATATGGACAATCTGGAGACTAAAATCATTGAGGCATTCGAGGGCAAAGTGGTGCGTAAAGACCTGGCTTTTGAGGTGAAGGGTGGACTGCCTGTTCCTACCTATGTGTTGGAATATCTGTTGGGACAGTATTGTGCCAGCAATGATGAGCAGATCATTCGTGAGGGTGTAGAGAAGGTGAAGGATATCATTCGCAACAACTACATCAATCGTGCAGAATCAGAAGAGGTAAAGGGTAAGATCCGTGAGAATGGACGATTCAGGATTATCGATAAGATTTCTGCAGTGCTGAATGAGAAGAAAGACTGCTATGAGGCTGAGTTCGCAAACTTGGGTCTTCGTGGTGTGCCTTTGGCTACAGACTTTGTGACAAAGAATCCCAAGTTGTTGTCTGGTAATGGTGTGTGGAGTATTATCACGATAGGCTATCTGGCTGGTGATGATGTGCCCACTCGCTGGGATGTGCAGACATTGAAACCTATCCAGATCTCAAATATCGACTTGAAGGAGTTTATAGATCAGAGAGCTAAGTTTACCACTGAGGAGTGGATCGACTTTATGGTGCAGACTGTTGGATTGAATCCAGAACGCCTAAATCGTAGGGAGAAGATGATTGTGTTGGCCAGATTGCTGCCATACGTGGAGAACAACTACAACTTTGTGGAACTTGGCCCCAAGGGAACTGGTAAGTCGCATGTGTACCAAGAATTCTCACCTTATGGTGTTTTGGTCAGTGGAGGTGATGTAACTTCTGCACGTCTGTTCGTGAAAATGTCTGGTAATAAGGAGATTCTAGGCCTTGTGGGCTATTGGGATCTGGTGGCATGGGATGAGTATGAGCAGCAGAAGGGTAAGAATATTGATGCTGTGATGATAGACACCATGCAGAACTACCTCGCCAATAAGTCGTTTAATAGAGGTAAGGGGAGTCATGAGGCATCAGCTTCGATGTGTTTTGTTGGTAATACGAAGCACACCGTTCCCTTTATGCTGAAAAACAGCTATCTGTTTGAATCTATCCCTACGGCCTTTATCAAAGGCGCTTTCTTGGATCGTATTCATCTGTATAACCCAGGTTGGGAAATGAAGATGCTGAAGAAAGACTCCTTCACCAAGGGATTTGGTCTGATTACTGACTATATCTCAGCTGTGCTGCATGAGATGCGTAATCTCGACCTATCTGCACAGATGAACAAATATGTGAAGTTCAGTGGTACACTCTCTGAACGTGACCATCTGGCTATCAGAAAAACGTTCTCTGGTATGATCAAGTTGCTATATCCTGATGGAAATTATACAGAAGAAGAGGCGCTTGAAATCATCGAGTTTGCAGCTGAAGGCAGAAAGCGTGTGAAGGACCAGCTGTATATTATCGACGAGACATTCCAAGCAGAGCCTGCTAAGTTTGAATATGAGTTGCTGCGTACAGGTGATGTGGTAAAGGTGAAAACGCTGGAGGAGATAGAGAATCCTGTAAGACCTGAGGCTACAGCGGTAAGTGATGATGATGCAGAGCCCTTTGTAAACAAGGGCGATGAAGAACCTGCAGAAAAAGCCCCAAGACCAAGAATCGTAAGATTGAGAGAAGGAATGACTGAGGTTCGTATGAATCAAAAGGGAGTAACTTATCGTACGCTGTTTGGTGATTATCTGAAAACTGCTCATAGAATCAATATCGTGGATCCATACATCAGGGCTCCCTTTCAGATAGATAACCTTTTGGAGTTGATTCAGACAATCAGAGAGGTGAATGATAACCCTGAAGAACTGGTGATACATGTCAGCACACAAAATGACGACGATAAGGTGCCAGAGATGATTGATGTCTTTGATGGACTAAAAGACGAACTGCAAGGTTATGGCGTGGAATTCTCATATGACTTTAAGGCTGATCACGACAGATGGATCGAACTTGATAATGGTTGGAAGATTGTCCTCTCAAGAGGTCTGGATATCTATGAGAAGTTTGACAGGTTCTCTTTAGGGAATATTCGCCAAGGCGAGCGCAGATGTAGAGCATTTAATGTTGTTTACCAAAAGAAGGATATACAATAAGTGTGGCTAAGAAATATTTAAAAACAATAGAAGTCGTAAAGCAGACGGGCTGCTCGTATGATGAGATATTAGATCTTGTCAGAACTAACGTATTATCTGGTTATAAAACAAAAAGGGGTCATTGGCGATTAAGTATGGAATCAGTTCAGAAGCATTTTGGGATTGTGATAAACGAACCCTCAACAGTCAAGGCTCCAAAGTCATCAAAACGAGATAAAGATGATAAGTTAATCTGTGGACATACAGCAAGAAAACACCTTGGATGCAGTAAAGCGGAGTTTGAGATTCTAGTAAATAAAAGCTTAATCCAAGCTTTCCGTGATGAATATGGGCGGTGGAGAGTGTCAAAAGAGAGCGTTCTTAATTATGCTGAAAGATCTCTTTTATCCAAAGAAACGCGTCTTATTATAAATGAGAATCACTATCAGGAAGTGATACAAAGAATATGTGCTGCTAAGTCGTCCATCAAGATTATGACGGGAGATTTTAAACGCTTTAACCTGAAGCCAACAGAGGAGCAAGGAATAGACTATAAAGACGGAGTGCCATTCATCAAGTATCTTATGGAGAAAGCTGTAGATGGGGTTTCTGTTCAGATAATATGTTCCAGACCGTCACCATTCTTTATGGATGAATGGCAGGAGTATTATCAACAAATGAAGAATCCAATACTATTTGAATTTAAGTTTTGCGTGAGAAATCACTCAAAGGTCATTATCGTAGATGATATGTTGGCTTATGTCGGATCAGCAAATGTGACTCCAGCAGGATTAGGACAAGGTATATTTACACCAGGAAACTTTGAGGCTGGAATCATTACTGAGAATAAAGAATTGGTTTCATCTGTTATAGCTCTTTTTTCAGAGATATGGTCAAGTAAGAGTTGTTTAAATTGTCACAGAGCTGACAAATGCCAAGAATAGAAAATCTCTTAAAAGATATTAAATAGGAGAAGGGTGTCCTGCGTTTTGGGACAGGTTAGTCTTATTTTTCGCGCTGTGTAATTTATAAATTTAAGCGTTATGATAGAAAATTGGATTTTAGCTATCCTCTGGATTGCAGTCGCCATTAAGTGTTGTTGGAAGTAAATGTGTTTGTTGTAAAGAGTAAAAATAGTGGGGCTCCTTTTGAAGCCCCACTAACCAATAATAATAAACTTAAAAATTCGATGAAAAACCGTCATCACGACGGCCAATCAAAACAATACCGAAACTTTTAAAGAGGCGAGCATCACTGCTGGCTTGACTCTACTATTAATTAACGAGGCGTAAAATTACTGCAAAATCCTGAGACCACCAAGGATTTTTGGCTTTTTTAGCAGAAGAGTTTGGAGGGGTTTCAACACAGGGGACACACCTTGGATTTTTTTTGCAAGAAAATAATCGTTGTATCTGTTTGGGCTTCAAATGGTTTGGGCGTTTGGGCGAAACGGGCTGAAAAAATAGTGGCGAAAAACCTTTGTAGAACGGCATAAAAGCTGTAATTTTGCACCTCGAAATTAAAAAAAAACAGCAAAAAAGCTAAATATAACATTATTAATATCTAAATAGAAATATGAAGAAAGCAGTAACAAATGCTCGTAATGTGTTTAATTGCGAGGCATTCCATCTGGAGCATATCACCAACATGGATGAGGTGAGACAGCTCTTGAAGTACGAGATGTCGGATTTACAGATTATCGTTAGTTCACCTGAAGATTCTGGCTATAACCTTAGTGATGACGAGATGACTCCACCTCTATCAAAGGAGGAATTGGAATATGGCTTTCGGCTATATCAAGAGGCGGAAGAAGTCTGTGAACGTAATCATTCATTATTGGCGACCTTACAAGCTTTTTTCATCATAACGTTATTCAGAGAATTTAATTATTTTGATTGTGACCAGTTCAGCCTTCAGCACATAACGACTATGGATGAGGTGAAACAGTTTGCTAATTATTTGAATAAAGATATCAAACTGCATATCACCCTAAAAAAGCCCTTCGAAGACTATCTTGTCAGACATATAAATGAGCCTTTATTTACGAAGGAAGAAGCTGAAAAAGGCAATCGCTTAATGAAGGAATGTATCAAAGTGTGTAAGGCGAATCACGAAGATGTTTATCGTGTAATGGGCGCGTTCAGAGACAATAGAGGCCCCATATTTACCTATTACTTTGCACGTTGAAATTAATTCTCACAGGGTGACAGACTCTGTGAGAATATCTGATAAAATAGAGGAGCCCGCATCCCTGCGAGCCCCTTATGCCAGGTTAGCGTGTGTCGTAAAAGGGCATAAAAAAAGGACTCCGCTGAGTCCCCTAATTGTTAAACTTGAATCTAATTATTTTTTTTGTTACTTAAACATATGAAAAAAACAAAGAAAGGGGCCTGTTTGGCCCGACTTCAGGAAACCAGCGCTGTAATTGGCCTGTGTTTCCGCAATTCCGTTGAGTTCTTAACTCTTAAATCTGAGAAAGGAGGCTGGGCATTATGGCAAAACTAAGTCAACTCCTGACTATTGAAAACTTGCTGGAGTCGTATGACAGCCTAAAAGTCAAGGATGCTTTCGTGACAGAATGTTTTAGAGATTGTGTTGAAACAACGGTGGATCATGTTATCGCCAAACTCAACAGACTGTTGGTTAGCAAGACTAAACTGAGTTGCAGAAATGTGCTTACTGCCAATTTTGAGACCATGACAAAGCCTGAATACTGGTTGAAAAGCCGTCTCTTTATGGACCTGCCTAAAAACCAAAGTGTGGTGCTGAGAGAGAAGCTTGAGGAGATGGTGGAACTGCTGAAAGCACTGATGCTGAAGATCAAGAATGTGGATCCTGACTTTGCAGACAGATTCTTTGAGATACTGAAAAGCAGATGTGACAGGCAGAGCGTTACGGATTATGTACTATGGAAAGCAGATCTGCCAGAATTGACAATCGACTTACTTTCAGAATACCAGGCTGAGATCACAGCTGATATGCTGATCTTGGGTGCCTTGAAATACGACAGGCCGCCATCGGATGACGAGATGCAGAAAGTGGACCTTGAAAAACTCCAGAAGAAACTGCGTCATAACAAAGATCTTCCAGCGTGTTTCAAGGGGGAGTGTGCCAAACTGCGCAGATATACCCATTGGGAGGGCGAGCTGTTTTTCATCGACAATCATCGGCTGAGAAAATATATGTTTTTGAATTTTTGGAAGCTGTCGCATGCACAGCGTATCGAATTGTATAAGTATCAGGTTCAGATGAATCAGATTCATGAGGATATGAAGCGGCTGATGGCGCCAGAACAGACCATAGAGCAGCGTACGGGACTGAACTCTGAGGTGGCCATGATCTACTGGCAGCGGCTGATGGCTCTTGGATTCGTGGATGAGAACTGTAAACTGAAGCCTGAAACCTCTCGCCAGCAGGCGATGTATATCGCTGAGCCTTTTTCTGACGTATTGGGTTTGAAAAGCAAATGGAAGGAGTTTGAGGACTTCTGGGGTATCAAGAACCTTGCCCAAGAGAAGTGGACTTTCCAACAGACTGGCGCGATGCCTGCCAGATATCAGGAGATAGACAGCATTTTTGCGGATTGACCTAACCTGCTGAAAATCAGTCATTATATCCCCTATTATAACCCCTATTATAGCCCCTATATAGGGGCTTTTTTGTTTCCCCCCTTTGTACCTTTGCATCGCTTTTACAAAGCGCTGCGAGAACAGGCTGCGCCTCAGCAATTCGAGCGAGCTCGATTGCACTCGGCTTGCACTGTCCTTGCATCAAGTTTTAACCCTTTAATTATTTTAGATTATGGTAAAGAGAAATGTAAGAAAGTCCGGCAAGGCTGGCAAAGTGGTGAACAAGATGATGAGTGAAGAATCAGAGGAGATGCTGCTGATGGGCAGTGCCTTGGGTGAACAGATGATGGGGCTGCTGTCACAGGTGGCGACCTCGCGTAAAGGTATGGGGGCTGCAGCCACGGCCTTGGCTATGGCATGGGCTACACTGAAGGATATCGCCTTGTGTGAGGGCGTGGAGATTGAAACGCTGTTTGAGAGCGAGGTGAGGTTCTATGCAGGTGCGATTGTGGAGGAGTAAGATGTAAGAGGTAGAATCCGAGGTTTGTGAGGTCTCTAGAGGAAAGTTGCAACGCCTAACACACATCTCACAATGTCTTGGAAATCATGCAAAGAGAAGTTACACTGAGAGTAGATGATGCGATCTACGCGCAGTTTATGGGTACGATC
>JAEEGI010009026.1_pt1 | contig 21916 bp, 21 predicted proteins | sample 8958751 | NCBI WGS metagenome assembly JAEEGI01 (sample SAMN16246545, study PRJNA631951) | gut metagenome | biome: gut microbiome; feature: rumen; material: KS-attached | host: Bos | place: Iran: Karaj | collected 2018-10 | reverse complement strand
GCCCGTGCCGGCTGGCTCGGCCATCACGAATTCCTCGCCGCTTTCCTCGTCGGGGTAGAGGATGAATTCGTAGCCAGTGCCGTCGGGGTCGGTGATGGTCAGTTCGTCGGGCGAGGGACGGTCAAAGCCGATGCAGAGCATCTGGTGGGCGGGGAGGCCGTTCATGGTGTCGCCAGGGAGTTGGAGCCACGCCTGCGCGGTGATGCCGCTGTGGTCGGCGATGGCGGCCTTGAGGTGGAGGCAGAGGTCTGAGAAGTCCCACCCCTCGCACAGGCGGCTGGGACGCACGGCAAAGGTGTCGCCACGACGGGTGGCGTAGAGCTGCAGAGAGGTGATGGAGGATTCGGGGTCGAGCTGCTGCGCCACTTGTTTTAAGAGTTGTTCGACCTCGGCCTGCCCGGTTCCCTGTATGACGATGAGTTCTTTCATGTGTAGTGCATAACGCGGCGGCGGGGTTTTTATTGCTTGGAGGGCACACAATAATATGGCGGCGGCAGCGTTATAATACAAACGATAGGCACAGACTGACTGACCATGAATATAAAGAAAGCTCACATAGTGGTTTCAAAAGCGAAGAGGATGATGCTGATATGCGCAATGATTGTTGTAGTCGGTTTCGTAGGGTGCAGCGTCGGGAAAACATCATCTGCAAATCAGAAATTGCCCAAGAAGGCCGTTGCATATATCAAGAAACTTGGGCTGAAGGATGATGTTGCATCCTATTCGTATGGCGAAACTAGACGTGGGTGCCCTACACTTTATTCCATGGGATTCGATGAACCCGACATAGGCTGGTTTTGTGAGACTAAAGACAGTACTCTAATATGCTTCTCCCCTCAAGGTGAATGGGTATATACTGTCGTCATGTCTCCTGAAAGCGACCTTGACGAAAAGTACCTTTCAGAGGTAGACCACCTCAAAACAGTATTGTCAATATGCAGAAACATTGAGAGCAAAGATATCCATATAGTCGGGGTATCCAAGGAAAAGAACCTGTGGATAATTGCAGCATACAAGACCCATGACAGCTATATGGGTCCGCCAACATATCACTATTTTTATAATGGGTATTATAAGCATAGTTTGATTATAATATGAATCAGGACATAGCATGAGGAAGATAACGATTTTAACGGCAGTGTTCAGCTTTTTCGCAACAAGGTGGATTGTACAAGGGGAAACAATAATAAAGTGACTGCAGCGTTTATGTAGACATGTTGCTAATATATCTCTTGATAGTGAATGTGCTGACGTTCATTGTATACGGCGTGGACAAGTGGAAGGCGCATCGCGGACGCTGGCGTGTGCCCGAGGCCATGTTGCTGGGGTTGGCGGCATTGGGCGGCAGCGTGGGCGCAGGGCTGGCGATGCAGAAATTCCACCACAAGACCCAAAAGAAAAAGTTCCGCTACGGAGTGCCGCTACTATTTGTGCTGCAGGTGGCAGCGGTGGTGTTGCTTGTGAATATGCTGATACGGCATTAGTATTGCCAATTCATCGAAGTTTTGTATCTTTGTAAAGCGGTACTATTGATAAAGCATAGTGCAATGAGGTGATTCTTAAAGCAATAGCAGCTAAATTGAGGTAAATAGATGGAAAAAGTTCAGATATTTCAAGACAAGAAAGTACGTACCCACTGGGATGCGGAAAAAGAGGAATGGTATTTCTCGGTAGTGGATGTTGTCGGGGTGTTGACGGATTCTATAAATCCGACGGATTACCTGAAGAAGATGCGCAAGCGTGACCCTGAACTTGCAGCGTTCATGGGGACAAATTGTCCCCAGATAGAAATGATGACAGAAACAAGCAAACGTCGAAAGACACTTGCAGCTGATAGCAAGGCGGTATTCCGTATCATACAATCTATTCCATCGCCTAAGGCAGAGCCGTTCAAGCAGTGGTTGGCAACAATAGTGCGTGGTTGTCGATGCAACATTTCCACCTCAAAACACAGCATAAGAAATTCTGCTATGGGGTATCGATTCTTTATCGGTTACAATTGGCAGCGATGGTGTTCTTTGTGAATAAGCTTATAGAACATTAAATGCTGTTAATAATTCAAAATAAAGTTGTATTTTTGCAAAGAAAAATAAAACAGATGGACAACAAATTATACGTTTTGCAGTAAGAAATAATGACTAAGTAAAAATTGACCAATGTTACTATTAATATACAAATGAGTGCTTAAAAAAATAAATTAACTTCAATAAATCAATATTAGAAATGGAATCACAACAAGATACTAATAGAATAAAAATCGTATTGAGTAGAATAGAAAACAGACATTCATATTATGTTGATTCAAATGGATTATTAAAAGGAGAGTGGGAAGGATTTGAGAAACTATCGGAAAGAGGCCCCAATGGAGAGACCGAATATAGCCTTTATTGTTCAAATATCAAGGAAGATGTTATTATCAATGAATTTGGCCTCTTCTATGATAGGTTTTCATGCAAAAAATACGATGTGGTTATAGCGATATGGGAACATAATTTGTTTAAATGTGAGAAGAATGGCAAATATGGATTAATTGATAATAATGGTAAAGAAGTATTTCATACTTGTTATAATGAAATAAGACATTTAACAGATTCCCCTGCATTTATCATTACTTGCGAGACGGGATCTTTTCTCTATAATGCATTATTAGAAGTGCAGTCGAATGTATATGATTCTATTGAAGTTATTTGTCATGACTGCTTGGTTTTCGGGGAAGATGGTAAATATGGATTGTTGGATTATTGTGGAAATGTAATTCTAAGTGCCAAATATGAAGAGATCCTTTATAGCCATTGTGATGATTGTCAAAAGTACCTAATATTTAAAGAGAATGACCATTATGGGCTATTAAGTAGTACTGGAGATGTTATTCTAAGAGCCAATTACGAAAAAAGAATTCCCCATTTTAAGACAGATACTAATTGCAAGCTACAAGTTGATTTCCATGGTATAAAGATTCCAGTTTCATATAAAAATTCACGTCTCTTCAAACATCAAGATAGTCATTCAGCGCACATATTAAAGTGTATGCAGAAATATGATCAATTTTTTGAAATAAGACACCGTGATGTTGGCAGGATGTTTTCTTATTACGTAATTAAACAAAATGGGAAATATGGGATATTAAACCTAGGCCTAAAACTGGTTTCTGACCCAATTCTAGATGATATCTTAATACCCGACGTATTGCCTCGAGGAGGAGGTCGGTTTATTATAGGAAAAATTGATGGAAAATATTGGTTATACGACCATCATAAAAGCAATTGCATATTGGGGAATTGTAATAAGATGTATTATTGCCTAAACTATCATGGAGATAATATTATTTATGGACACATATCATCATGGTGTAAAAGTGTAACCGGATTTGAAATGGATTTCATAGAATATGAAAAAAATGGGGAAATTGGATATGTCACATGCAATGGTCAAATATTAAATCATGAAAAATATGAATCCATTGAACTATTCAAGGGTTACTATCTCGTTTCAAAGAATGGTTTATTCGGCCTGTTGTATGGATCTGGGGACGAATTAACTTGCTGTGAATATGATGAAATAATGTATGATATAGACGGAATTGTCGCCATCAAGAATGGCGAAAGAATACGCTTGATAGACTACACTCGTTCAAAACGCCGATACTCACAATATGAGCCACAGCATTATTCAGATTATTCAGGAAGTTATGCACAAGAGGAAATGGGGTATTCAGATGAAGATATTGACACAATTTTTGATGGCGACCCAAGTGCATATTGGAATATTGATTAAAAAAAGTTAAAATATCACGATTTTTTCTTGCAATAGTGAAAAATGGCCTATATTTGCGTTCGAAAATATCCAATATCATCGGAAACAGTATTATACAGGTGATGGAACAAATAAAAGTTTGATTAAAAATAATTGTTATGTTTACAGAAGAAACTATACAAGAAGTATGGAATAATGCAAAAGAAGTTCTAAATCAAGATCCATCAAAAGTTAGAATGGATAAATGTAATGCTATTATATGGCGTAAAGAATATGGGAATCGTGATAGTGAATATGGTTGGGAAATAGATCATATTATTCCTGTTTCAAAAGGTGGTAGTGATAACATTTCTAATCTTCAAGCTTTACATTGGGAGAATAATGTTGCAAAAGGAGATGGTGTGTTACAGTGTAAGATTACATCTAAAGATAATCGCAATGTTAGAGTTCCATATGGGGATATATTATTCGAATAGGTACTACCGGGTCATTCATAGTAAAGAGTTTATCAATAATGTTAATTTATTAAACGTTTAAGCAAATATGGCAAAGGGGGTAGTTATGAACAGAAGGTACACAATAGCAGAACTAAAAACAATGCGTGAGTCAGAAGACCACGTTGAGTTCAAGAAAGGCGAAGGCGGAAACGTCTCTTATAATGGTAGTGGGAAAGAGAGACCCAAAGACAGACGTCGATGTATCTTGGGGTATGTTGTTGCCTTGTGTAATGAGGGTGGTGGTCGGTTGGTGATAGGGATGCATGATAAATATCCGCACAAGGTCATAGGGACAAAACAATGTGAAAATGCTATTGGTGAATTAGAAAGCGACATATATCATGACCTTGGCATAAGAACGTGTGTGTACGAATTGTTTGAAGATGAAGAACACAAGACGGGGAGAGTGCTGGTAATTGAGGTGCCCCCACGACCTATTGGAAAACTTTTCAAATATGAGGATGTTCCATTGATGAGGGTTGGCGAGGAACTGTTACTGATGGATGACCAGACATATCTTTCCATCATTCAAGAACAGGAGCCTGATTTCTCAGAGCAGATTTGCGATGAGGCAACAATTGATGATCTTGACCCCGACGCAATTCGAATAATGAAGGAGCAATATGCGAGGAAACAGAATAATCCCTCATTTTTGACAATTAGCGACGAACAGGCACTATCTGATTTGCATTTGATACACGAAGGCAAAGTGACCAATGCTGCGGTGCTTCTTGTTGGCAGAGAGAAATCACTTGATAGGGTATTCCCCCAAGCGAAGGTTATGCTCGAGTACCGAAATACCGAGAATCAGATAGATTTCAATAACAGAGTACAGTTTGGTCAACCTTTCTTTATTCTGATTGATAAACTTTGGGGGGTAATCAATCAAAGAAATGGATCATTCCCAATCCGTGAGGGTGCTTATATCTTCGATATTCAGTTTTTCAATCAAGATGTTGTTCGCGAATTAATCAATAATGCTTTTGCACATAGAGATTACCGCAAGGCCAGCGAGATAGTTATCAAACAATCCCCGTCTTCACTTATGGTAATTAATGCGGGTGGATTCCCCAATGGTGTGACATTGGATAATCTACTGAAAGTCCCAAGCACTCCGAGAAACAGATTGTTAGCAGACGTTCTTTCAAAGACTGGAATTGTAGAACGTTCCGGGCAGGGAATTGACAAGATATTTTTATACACCCTCTCCGAAGGCAAACCGTTGCCTGACTATTCCCATAGTGATAACTTCTCTGTCACAGCGACTCTTTTTGCAACAGTGAAAGATAAGGCTTTTGCCATGTTTATACAAGCGGTTCAACAGGAGAATGACGATGAGCACAAATTGTCTGTATTTGATGTGCTGGATTTAAGTTACCTTCGTGATGGAGGTAAGCGGTTGAGAGATAGACGTCAGGAAGAGAAACTTGCACAAATGGGGTTGATAGAGAAACGAGGAAAGACAAATGCCACATATTTTATCCTATCTCGTCGTTACTATGAATTGGCAGGTGATATGGTTTCATACTCTAAAGCAACAGATTGGGATATAAACCAAATTTGGGCAGTTCTCTTTCCATACTTGCAAAAGTATGGTAAAGCAAAACGGTCAGAGATTAACAACATTATAGGGAACCATCTGTCGGATAAACAGATTCGCAGATATATCGACCAATTAAAGGCTGGAGGGTTACTGAAAACAGAGGGTGATAGAGGACAACGTGTATATATGATTGGTGATTCCTTTAAAGAAAGCAATACTATTATTCAGGAAGCACTTAGTATTGGAATGGAAGAACTGAAGAAGAAAGGTAAAATTTGAAAGGGCGAATGAAAGGGCAGATAGAAAGGTAGAAATAAACGTATTATTCATACTAATATTACTGAATAATAGTATCTTAAAAGGGCTAATAAAAGGGCAGATAGAAATGAATATTCTTGTGACAGCTTAAACGAATGAAGAATGTATACCCATTCGTGGTTATCTTGGGCGTAACGCTGTAAAAAGCCACCGATAGGGTAAAGATGATAATACAGGTGGAGATATGGATCAAAACAGACATAGACTGACTCGTTGGCTGATTGCAGTGGCGGCAATCGGGGTGGCGGTTGTGTTGCTGCTGTTGCGGACGGGAGTTGGGGAGAGTGTGAAGCGGGAGAGTGCGCGGCTGTTTGATTATGAGTATATCCCGAACCAGAATGTGGATATAGACCGGTGCGAGGCGGCGGGGATGGCGGACTCGATATACAAGGACTTTCGCAAGAAGTATCGCTTCCATTATCAGGGCATAGGGATGGCATCGTTCCCAGATAGCAGCCGCATGATTTTGCTGAGCGACATACCACCGCATTTCGAGACAGATTCCATCGCGCCTATCTTTGCAGAGTTCACACACAAGACAGAGCAACGCAAGCACCCCATCGGCTATGACGGTTACACAACAGATGTGCTTATACTGCTGGGCAACGCCACACGGGAGAACTGCGACCGACTGCTCAAGCGGCTGAACAAAGAGCTCTTCTTTTCGGAATACAAGCCCACGGTGATGGCGCTGCCCGCAGAGGAGAAACGTCGATATTTTGCCAAGGAAAACATTGACTACCAGATTACGCTGAACGAGTTCAACACCTGGTTCATTGAGGAGGGCGAGGGGTTTATCCACCTCGACGACACCAGCAAGGTGATGACCGTCAGCGACCTCTTTGCATCGAAGGCACGGGGTGTATATTTCAGCCAACAGCCGGGCTTTGTGGCTTGGGCGGTGGCGAAGAATGAGGACATTGCCGCACAGATGGGCGACATACGGCAGTTCACCTTGGATGCCGACCTAATACTGGGAGCCTTGGCCGACAGCAACACGTTGGTAATCATTGGCCGAGAACGCCAGTCACCACTAAATGAGTTGCCTCCGTTGCAGATAGAGAGCATCCTGCTGCTGGCCTCGACCACCGAGAAGGAGCTGTCGCAGAGTCTGGACATCAACGACCTGATGGCCGGGAAGATGAACAATGGGCGCGACTGGTGCCCCACCTACTTGAGCCGTGAGCTGGAGAACACCGAGTTTGGCGACCTGATGACCATCACCGACGTACTGCTGAAAGACTGGTCGGAACGCGGCACCATACAGGAGGGCTACTACCGCTACCCCGAACCGGGCTACTACCCCTTCGACAAGCCCCTGTTCCGTAAGTTGGGACTGAACGAATTAGTCTATAATTGGAACACCGCCGGAGCCATGTACGCCATAGACCGTGAGGGTTACACCATCTACACATTAGGGCGCACGGGCTCGCTGCCGGTGAGCTACTTTAATTCGCAGGAGCGAAGCCAGTCGATAGGCTACCGCTACGAGAGTCAGGCGTATCACTATTTCGCCACCCTCGGCAACACCGACTTGGCTCGTGTGGTGCAGTACACAGCATTGTACCAGCTGTTTATCGACAACAACATCACCTATTCGGGCAACACCTACCCTTCGTTCCCAAAGAACAAACCGTTCTTGCTGTACAAACCGACGATGGAGTTGCTTGATAAGATTCGTCAGCTGAACAGCGACGAGATTGCCTTGCTGGCCGACAGCCTGTCGCAACGCAGTTTCAGACACTTTCAGAAAGAGCAAATCGACAAGCATCTGCGGGAGAACGAGCAGAAGCACAATGTTTCGTACAATGAGGAGCATATCGATGCCATCTATCGGAATGTAAACCGTGACACCAAGGCGGGCATCGGCCGGAGCCTGCAAGAGGTGAAGGATATGCTGTGCGGCCTCAACGAGGAACAGTTCAAGCAGTTGGCGCGATACCTCTCCTACCCTCGCGGTGTGAAAATACGCGACCGCGAGAGTTACAACACCATGCTGCGCGGACGGCGGGTGAACATGCTAATGCGCGAAGTGGGCAAGAACAATTTGGACTTGATGGAGATGGACTTGAAGGATGTAAAGAACTGGTTCGCCGCCAACCTGAAGGGCAACGCGGGACGATACATGAAGACTTCGTCGCTCATTATCACCTATGCCGACCTGCTGACCACTGGTGGGCATAACCTGTCGTCGAAAATCAGCAGGGTCAACTCTATGACCAACTACAAGCGGAATCGTGGCAACTATACCCCGACAGAATACGAACGGCCTGCCAAGCCGGTGGCAAAAGAAGAGAGTCCATCTGTATCGACTCCGACCAACAACAAGCCTGCCGCCAGCAAGCCGGTAAAAACGGCGAAAACCGCCCCACAGAAGTCTAGCCGTCCAAGCACACAATCAGTCAAACAATCAAGCAATAACTCAGTCCGTCCCCGCAGTGCTGTCATCTCTTCTGCCCCTAGACGGACACGAGGATTATAACAAAAGATATACAATGACAATACAGGAAGCAATCGTTGCACGTCATTCTGTGCGGCAGTATCAAGAGAAGCCACTTGAGGCTAGTATTATCAACCGCCTCAAAGAGGAGGTGGCACTATGTAATCAGGAGAGCGGGTTGCACATCCAACTTGTAGTGGATGAGCCTAAGGCTTTCAACGGTTCCGGCAGGTTTAGCAGCTATGGCAAGTTCAATGGGGTGAGCAATTACCTTGTCATGGTCGGGCAAAAAGGTGCTGACGAGGCAGTGGGCTATTATGGCGAGCGGCTGGTGTTGCTGGCACAGACGCTAGGACTTAACAGCTGCTGGGTAGGGCTTACTTATCACAAACAGCCCGACAGGTATCAAATTGATACTGGGGAGAAATTGCACTGCGTTATAGCTCTCGGCTACGGGGTTAACCAAGGTGTGCAGCACCCTATGCGGCCGATGGAACAGTTTGTGAAAGTGAACGGAACAACGGTGCCCGATTGGTTTAAACGCGGTATGGAAGCGGCTCTGCTGGCTCCCACGGCGGTGAATCAGCAGAAGTTCGAGTTTACGTTGGTAAACAACCACACCGTTGCGGCTCGAGCCCGGTTCACACTGATAGGCTACGGCAAGATGGACCTCGGCATCGTCAAATACCACTTCGAAGTGGCCGCTGGGAAAGAGAACTTCTCGTGGATACCTTAGACAATTCTTTCAGAAAAAAAACACTATCTTTGCAAAAATAATTCACCATGAAAAAAACAGCTTTAATCATCCTTATGCTTACAATGTCAGTTTTTGGTTTTTCACAAGAAGATTGGTTCGGGTTCAATAGATACAAGGCAGACAATAAGCGTATTATCAAGAGCGAGGAATTCCCCGAGGTGGTATTTATGGGGAATTCTATCACCGAACTATGGGCTACATACCATCCTGATTTTTTCAGCAGCCACAACTATTGCGGCAGAGGCATCGGCGGACAGACCTCGGCGCAGATGCTGGCTCGATTCACGGCTGACGTTATCAACCTTCGTCCCAAGGCTGTTGTCATCATGGCGGGCACCAATGATGTGGCACAAAATATCTATTGGGTGGAGCCCGACAAGGTGGTCGATAACGTTGTGGCGATGTGCCTTCTGGCACGTGCCAACGATATTGTGCCTATCATCAGTTCTATCCCTCCGTGTGCCGCCTTTCGGTGGAATCCCGAAATCGAAAATGCTGCCTGGACTATTGTTGACATCAACAAGCACCTAAAGGCATACGCCGAGGCCAACAGCATCGTGTATGTCGACTACCACGTTGCCCTCGCAGACAGTTACAACGGATTCATAAAGAAACTGAGCGACGACGGCTGCCACCCCAACCCCGACACCTACTACATCATGGAGAGTCTGGTGCTGAAAGCGATAAGCGAGGCGGTGAAGTAGTGTAAAGCTACTCTTTGCCAATTAGGATTTATTTCGTACTTTTGTAAATTAGACGATAGAACGATTTTTTTGAAATTGGATTTGTTATCAATTAATTACATTCCACCCCAATGGAGAGCGAGAAAGTAATAACCACCCAAATGACCTCAGAAGTCGAGGTCATCAAGCATCGCATCTACGAAGTGCGACGCTTGCGTGTGATGCTCGACCGCGACTTGGCGGAGCTGTATGGGGTGGAAACACGTGCCTTGAATCAGGCTGTCAAACGTAATATCGACCGTTTTCCCGATGACTTTTTGTTTCGACTGAATAAGAATGAGTGGACATTTTTGAAATCACAAATTGTGATCTCAAATACTGATGCTACTACTGCTGATAATAAAGATGTTGTTACTAATGGCGATAGTTTGAAATCACAAATTGTGATTTCAAACAGAGGTGGTGATAGAGAACTTCCTTATGCTTTTACCGAATTGGGCATTGCAATGTTGAGTTCGGTCCTGCGGTCAGAGACGGCAATTCAAGTCAACATCAACATCATGCGGGCGTTTGTGGCGATACGCCATGCGGTGAGTGCATGGCAAGGGGTGAACCTGAAGGTAGAGCAACTGTCGCACAAAGTGGACCAACTCAACAACTATGTGGAGGAAATCCTGCATGACCAGAACGACATCAACCAGCAGCAAGATGAGACCAACAATGAGATAGCCCTTCAGATAGAAGCCATCAACGATGCCCTCGACCAACTGCGTGAGAAATCATCAACCCCACGAAAACGGATAGGGTTTAAAACAGAAAAACAATAAGATATACGATTTGCGATCAAATAATTTGACCGCAAAAATTGTTCAAAAGGCTAAGAAATGGACAATAATCGGGATATAAAACGGATGTTACCATCAGTCAATACGACTGGAGACTCTATTGTCGTGTACAAAAGCAGTAATGGAGTTGTGCAGCTCGATGTCCAGTTGACCGATGAGACGGTGTGGCTTACCCTCAATCAACTTGCTGTATTGTTTGATAGGAATAAATCGGTTATATCAAGGCATATCAGCAACATATATAGAGAGGGAGAACTGATTCGTGAGGCAACTGTTGCAAAAAATGCAACAGTTCAAAATGAGAATGGTCGTCATGTTGTAAGACAGATTGAATACTACAACCTTGATGTGATTATTTCTGTGGGTTATCGTGTCAAGAGTCTGCGTGGCACGCAATTCCGCCAGTGGGCAAACCATGTGTTAAAGGAATATCTATTGAAAGGTTATTCTGTAAACAACCGATTGAAACGACTGGAACAGCGGGTATCACTTACCGAAGAGAAGATTGACTTCTTTGTACGAACGTCGATGCCACCCGTGGAAGGTGTGTTCTATAATGGACAGATATTCGATGCCTATGTCTTTGCGACGGATTTGATAAAGTCGGCCAAGCAGAGCATCACGCTTATCGACAACTATATTGATGAGTCGGTGCTGCTGATGCTGTCGAAGCGCAAGGCAAAAGTTCGTGCTACGGTTATCACCCGGTCCGATTCTAAAGTGTCACAACTTGACATCGAGAAGCACAACGCACAATACTCACCCATCGAGGTAAAGGCCTGCGACACCATCCACGACCGTTTCCTCATCATCGATAACGATGTTTACCACCTTGGTGCCTCATTGAAAGACCTTGGGAAGAAGCTCTTCGCCTTCTCTAAACTGGAGATGCCTGCAGAAACAATACTGAAAATGACCGTATTGGAAGACTTGAAGAATAGAAAACTGCTGAAATAATTTTATTGATAAAAAAGAATGTCTCAAATTGAAGAAATATTAACTAATCAGATAGAAGTTGCTTATAGATTACTTGAACGGACGTTAGCAATTCCTGATGGACAACCTAGTGAAATCTTACCCGGGTTTATCAATTATGATAAGAAATTAACACAACAATTATCTATAGAATCCGACTCATGGGAAACGGAAACATTAGAATTATTAAGAGCGTTTTATGGTGAGGATTCCAGACAGGCTCACGAATTTAAAGCATGTACAAGTAAGAAGAATCATTTTTATGATTTTCGTGAAAACCTTCAATCAGAATTAGAGCATTGTATCGCCTACTTAAAAGCATTGATAAAAGCTGACAAGTATAATCAAAGAATAGAAGCACCTAAAGATAATAATCAAAATGGGAAAACACCACTTGTTTTCATAAGCCATTCGTCTAAGGACAAAGATTTTGTAGAAGCATTAGTTTCGCTTTTGGAGAGTTTGGGATTTGACAATACAAATTTATTCTGTAGTTCAATCCCAGACTATTGGATTGGACTTAGTCAAGATATCCTCGATAGTTTATATAAACTATTTGTTGAACATGAACTATTTGTGATTTTTATTCAATCTCCTCGCTATTATGAAAGTCCCATTTCGCTGAATGAGATGGGGGCTGCATGGGTTTTAAAAACGAACTATTGCTCCATTCTGACAAAAGATATGCAGAAAGAAGACATGAAAGGTGTAGTTGGGGCAAACACGATCTATATTAAAGTCGATTCTCCTGATGTGAAAGCGCGATTAAACGAGTTAAAGAAGCAACTCACTGAAATGTTTGGACTATCGTCAGTGACTGAATCAACATGGGAACGTAAACGTGAAATGTTTTTGAGAATAGTGAACGGCTAAATACAGATAACCCAATGCCTAAAAACAATTTTAGCGATTACAACTTTATTCCAAGCAAACAAGGTTTTCTTGGCATAGGATATATTGTTCAATGCAGAGAGGGAGAGGAATTTGGCGTTGTTTGTTATAGTGAAGACCAATCAGATAAAACGTGGCTTTATTATTTTAAGAAGAAAGTAACTCTTTTTTATGCTGCCAAAACAATTGTATCTTTTATTAAGGACTCCTACGAAGACAAAGAGCCCTTTGAAATAATTCATATTTGTCCGCTGGATAATTATAAGCTTTTAAGTATCGATGAGAGGGGTCAGAAGATCTCTTTAAAAAAAAGAAAAGATAGTTCTTGTCATTGTGATTTGGAATGGGATCAAATTGTCCATGGTATGCCGTATATCATTAGAGATGGAATGTGGATTTCTGCTAATTATCCACAAATAGACGACACAAACAAATCAATTTGTTATCGTAGACATACTTCTTTGGATTTCTATAATGGAAGACCTGAAAGTCTGCTTTCTTGCTATGCGGAACATCGAGAACTCGATTTAGAAAAACCAAGTATGTCTTTTAAATATGTCAATGACAAACTTGAAAAAATAAAAGAATATATACTAAACTTCAATATCGAAGATAATTTACAATTATTTATTGCAGGCACTGAGGGCTATTTCAAGTGTTACCCAGGTAGAGATGATTCATTCTTCATTATAAAATACTGGTATTCATATAGCAAGGATCCATATCTTACTCAATTAACAAATTTACATGAAGAAATGGATTACTACAATTGTTTAGGGAGAGACGAGGAAGATTATAATATTATTAATCAAGAGGAAACAAATAGAGTAAGAAATGAAGTAAGGGAAAAGTATAATAAAGACAATCACTATTTGTTTCTTATCAATGATTTTTTATCCAAATTACCTTCTAGAATAGAAGAATACCAATCACTTACATATAGATTATCACTTTATGAGCCCAGCATTGCTGATTGTATGTTTAACAATGACTTTATAAATCAAATATTTTAATTCAAATAATTAATTCTTAAACGTATAAACTTATGGCAAAGAAGTTTATGACTTGTGGCAGAAAGCATAAGGATTAATTATAAAGCAATAGAAAGTGATTGACTTAGCCACCCCTTTAACTGGTTACAGATTGTAACCAGTTTCACATAATTTGACCGTCTGTATAATTGTTTTGGGGCCAAATCTCTTGACTGTGCTGATAATGTAAACCCCTCGAATTCGAGGGGTTGATATAAATGCCTGTAAAAAAATCTGTCATTATCTGAAAAAGTTGTATTTTTGCAAACTGAAACTTTAAAATATTCGGATAATTTAAAGTACGACTTTATGATAACACGGTATTTCAAATTAGAAGATGCGCGGGATGAAAGTGTGTTTTTCTTTGGCGCTCGCCAAACAGGTAAGACAACATTATTGAAACAGCTATTCCCCAAAGTGCGTTATTACGACTTATTAAAGAGCGAGGAGTTTGAACGCTTGAGTCGTCAACCGCAGTTGCTCCGTGAAGAGTTGCTGGCTTGCCCTGAAGGGGAGCTTGTAATTATTGACGAGATTCAAAAACTCCCCATTTTGCTTGACGAGGTACATTGGCTGATGGCGAATCGCGACTTGCGTTTTATTCTCACTGGGTCAAGTGCTCGCAAATTGCGACGTAGTGGTGTGAATCTGCTCGGCGGCCGTGCTTTGCTCAATAACTTCTACCCACTTGTCAGTACTGAGTTGGAAGACTTTGATTTGGACCGAGCAGTGAATAATGGTATGATTCCGCGACATTATCTCATAGAAGATGCTACACGAAGACTGAGCGGTTATGTGGGAGTGTATCTTCAAACCGAAATAGTAGAGGAGGCCGTGGTTCGCAATCTTCCGTCGTTCAATCGGTTTCTCGAGGCTGCCGCTTTGACAAGTGGAGAGATGCTGGTGTATACCAACGTTGCTGCTGATTGTGGAGTGAGTTCCGTAACGGTAAAATCATATTTCGAGATTCTGGTTGACACCCTGTTTGGATATATGATACCATCATACACAAAGGTAGTGAAACGCAAACTAATACAGGCTCCTAAGTTCTACATGTTTGACGTAGGTGTTACCAACTACCTGTTGCATCGCTCACGATTGCGACAAGGGTCCCCAGAATATGGACACGCCTTTGAGCATCTGATAATTCAGGAGATTATTGCTTATCTCGGCTATCAAGGCAGACAAAGTGAAATCAGCTATTGGCGCACAGGTAGCGGTGTTGAGATAGATGTGGTTCTTGGTGATGCCCAGGTGGGTATTGAGATAAAGTCAAGTACTGAGGTCAAGGACAACCAACTTCGTGGACTCCGTTCTTTTGGCGAAGACTATCCTCATGCAAGACTGATAGTTGTTTCTCTGGACAGGTATCGCCGTATGAAAAACAATATTGAGATTATCCCTGTAAAGGAATTTCTATCCGACCTCTGGGCAAAGAAAATCTATTAATTGGCCAAAAAGCACTTATTATTCAAAATAGTTTTCTCTAATCCATTTTATTTTTGTACTTTTGTAAATTCACGTATAATATTATACGTGATGTATTGTTGTCGTTATTAGATAATTACACTCACCGCTAATGAAGAGCGAGAATGAAATAACAACTATTGGGACTTCTGAGGTGGAGCTTATCAAGCACCGCATCTATGAGGTGCGGGGGCAGCGTGTGATGCTCGATCGCGATTTGGCGGAATTGTATGGGGTGGAAACAAAAGTCTTGAATCAGGCGGTTAAACGTAATATTGAGCGTTTCCCTGAAGACTTTATGTTTAAGTTGAACAAAAGTGAATGGTCGTTTTTAAGGTCACAAATTGTGACCTTAAAGGAGAGTACCACTGATGTTGATACTGAAGAGATTGACGATATTGAGACTAGTTTGAGGTCACAGATTGTGACTTCAAGTCCAGAAAGCATTGATAATGATATATATTTGAAGTCACAAATTGCTACTTCAAGTTGGGGAGGCACACGCAAAATGCCTAATGCATTCACTGAATTAGGCATTGCAATGTTGGGTTCAGTCCTGCGGTCGGAGACGGCAATTCAAGTCAACATCAACATTATGCGGGCGTTTGTGGCGATACGACATGCAGTAAGTGCTTGGCAAGGTGTCAACTTGAAGGTGGAGCAGTTGTCGCATAAGGTGGACTCACTCAATGCCCGTGTAGATGAGATTCTTCACGAACAGAATGAGAACAATATGGAGATGGCTATTCAAATAGAGGCCATTAATGATGCCCTCGACCAATTGCGCGAGAAGCCATCAACACCACGTAAACGGATTGGATTTAAAACAGGAAAACAATAGGTTATACGATTTGCGGTCAAAATGTTTGACCGCAAAATAGACAAAAAGGGAACAAAAATACAAATGAATAACGGAGAAATAATACTTTATCAGCCTGACAACTACATCAGCATTGAAGTGCTGATGGAAGCAGAAAACGTTTGGCTGAACCTCAATCAGATGGCTATGCTGTTTGACAGAGACAAATCTGTTATTTCCCGTCATATACGCAATATCTATAGTGAGGGTGAACTGAATAAAGATGCAACCGTTGCAAAAAATGCAACAGTTCAAATAGAAAGTGGTCGGCAGGTAATGCGACAGATTGAGATGTGGGGAATAGGAAATTATTGAAATAAAATGTAATTATGACAAAGGTGCAGGAAATAAACGTCAAGGATACAACTATCCGAACCATGAAGGTTGGCGAAGCGGATTATATCTGCATCACAGATATTGCGCGACAAAAAAACACTTTGGAGCCTAATGCCGTTGTTGGTAACTGGATGCGCAACAGAAATACGATAGAGTACCTTGGCATTTGGGAATATCTGAACAACCCAAGTTTTAACCCCATCGAATTCGAGGGGTTTAAACAGCAGGCAGGTCTCAACGCTTTTACGCTTTCTCCTTCTCGTTGGATTGAGGCAACTAACGCCATCGGCTTGATTGCCAAGAGTGGGAGATATGGCGGCACATACGCGCAGCAGGACATCGCCTTCAAGTTTGCCAGCTGGGTGTCGGTGGAGTTTGAGTTGTACCTTATCAAGGAGTTCCAGCGGCTGAAAGAGGAGGAACAGAAGGCGATTGGTTGGTCGGCTAAGAGGGAGTTATCGAAAATCAACTACCATATACACACCGATGCCGTGCGAGCCAATCTTGTGCCCGATGAGGTGGATGCCTACCACAGCTCACTTATCTACGCCGAGGAGGCGGATGTTTTGAATGTGGCCTTATTCGGGATGACCGCCAAGGAATGGCGCGAGGCCAATCCTGATAAGAAAGGCAACGTTACAAGAAGCGAGAGGATAACAAACTTGTTTGTTATCCCGAGCCGAAGTAACGTCAGCGAAGCTAACATGCGCGACTATGCCACCATTAACCAGCTCATCTGCCTCTCCAATATGGAGAATCTGAATGCGGTATTTATCAACGAAGGAATCCCTCAGCGCGACCGCCTGCACAAACTTAACAAGATAGCTATCCAACAAATGACCGTTTTGGAAGAAGTGGGAAATAGAAAACTGATGAAATAATTCTAAATAATTGGAAATGGTTAATGTCTTTGAAACACGGGAAATCACGATAGATAAAAGTGGATTCTGGAAAGCAGATCTAAAGCGTGTAAGTGATTGGAGGAAAGGTATTGCTGTTGCACGTTACTATAAAAATTCAATCAAGCCGTCTTGGAGATACTTTCTTATCGATAAAGATTATAACTATCTTTATGAAAAACGGAGCCTTGAAGAAGATGAAATTGAGGGAGAACAAATAGAACGGGTCTTCGGAGGCTACTATATTGTTAGAGACGTAGAGATTGAAAGATGCAGACAATATCCTGGTCAAGATAGGGATACTGAATATGAATATAGCACTTGCATTAAAGATGTAATTGATGAAAATGGTCGCAAATTATCAGAAGAAGAAAGAAAAGAATATTTAACCGCACATCCCATAAAATTAACTACAGAATACGGTGATGATATTGTTGAATGTGAATCATCCTTTTATAGACTTGACACGTATCAATTTTTGTTCTCAATTTCTAAATCTTTAAAACCAATTGGTTTTTTTAAAGGGGTAAGGTGTAAGGTGGGTGTAGTATCCGATTATCGTGACTTTTATGTGGTAGTAAAAGAGAAAGAAATAACAATTGTATTTGATGAAAAGCAATTTGAATTTGTTGAGAAACTCCTCGGAATAGATATTAAGAAGGAAAAAAGACTATATTTAAGGCCACATAACAAGTATATAAAACAAGATAGGTACAGACCCATTGCGAAACCCGCTGAAATCACGGATGTAAAAGAAATTGTGCCGGAGGCGACTGTAAAAATACAGAATTATTCTTTAGATATCTCTATTCCATATGTAATGGATGGAGATGTGTATAGTGTATTTGATGAAAATTATGGAATTAATAGATATAAATTTATGCCATCTACATGCTACTATCTTGTAGATAATGAATGGAGAAAAATCGAGGGAAGTACAGCACAAAAAGTATATGAAAAAATATTCGAACAAAAATGTAAGAGACCAAATTTTATCAAAGACATTGAATGCATCGCAGAAGAAATAATATTAGATGAAGAAGAATATAGCATGTATAGGTTTGAGTGTCGTCCATATGGATATATAACAAAGGATGGAAATTTTGATTATAACTTCGATGTAAATAACATTAAATGGTAGTGTTTTTTACTAAGTTAAATAAGAAAACAAATAAACTAAGATAATGAATAGCATAAATAAAGTTGTCTTACTCAATAAAATTGATTTTGGTGATATAGATGGTCTATATGACCCAAACCTTAATAAATATTTTATTGATGTCCAATATAAAGAATCATTGTTGCATGGTGATAAATTCTTTGTAATAGGTAGAAAAGGGACGGGAAAATCTGCTTTATACAACTGGTTGCATAGTATTCAACCAGAAGAAGGGATTATCGTTTCCAATATGTCATTTAGCGATTTCCCTTTCGAGCGGCTTTTATCCCTTTCTGATGATAATTTTATGAAGCCAAATCAATACCAAAGCATATGGAAACATATTATTTTATTGGAACTTGCAAAGATAATAATATATGATACACAATCTGATGCGGCTGACGAAGGTTGGAGAGAATTGCTGGATTATATAAAAAATCGAGGAGTAAACCTTTCCGATTTGCATCGAGAAATAACGCGAGTTATAGATAAATATGATTCTCGATTGGGATATAATGAGTCATTCTTGGGTTATGGTACATCAAAAGAAATTGAAAATAGATGGGGTTTATCAAATATTACGTCATTAAACAATCGCTTAATAGAAGTAATATGTGATTATTTAAAAAGACATCAAACCTGTCAGTACATCATTCAGTTCGACCAGCTTGATGACAGCTATACTTCATACATCTGTCGAGATGAATATCTTCAATGTATCCAAAGTTTATTTAAAACAATATATCAACTAAATCAAAATTTCAAACTACAAGGTATCTGTGTAAAAATAATAGCATATTTAAGATCCGACATATACACGCAGTTTAATCGACACGATGCAGAGAGTTCTCGATGGGAACAATTTGTTTTGAAGCTTAACTGGGCAATAATAAACAAGATGGATTGGCCCACATGTAATCTCTTGAAACTTATAAATGCTCGTATTAAATATAGTTTACCCGAACTTTGTACAGAAACTTCTCCATTTAGTTTTATTTTCAATAACGAAGAAATTGGATTAAAGAGTCCGACAAAACGTAGAACCGAAGATATCTTCAAATATATTGTACACAGAACATTCCAACGACCTCGTGACTTAATCCAATTTTGCAAGAAAATACAGAACGAATCTGCTGGTTCTCAAAAATTAAATGGTCAAACTATCAAAGCCGCAGAAAAGGAGTTTTCTTTATGGCTTTTGGGAGAAGTCGAAAACGAAATAGCCCCCATTATTTCTGACACAGAATCTCTATATGAGTTATTGCGGCAAATGGGTAGGAACGATTATACAATTAAACAGTTCAGAGATAATTATAAGCAATATCATTCTCATTTCCCAACTGCTAATGCAGAAGATATGTTACGGTTGTTATACAATTGGGGGGTTATTGTGAATGTTAAATCCATTAACGTAAAAGAGAAGCGTATAACTGAATGGTTCTCAGTTATACGCAATGAACGATCTGTTTTTAATAGAGATCTTAATATTAGAACACATCCTGGTTTTTATGAAGGATTACATACATCTAAATTTTTACAAAGATAATAATAAACATTGTAATGTACCAATAAGTAATTCAATAATTAATCCTTAAACGTTTAAGCTTATGGCAAAAGAAAAAAGTGGGGTAGCATGTTCCAAAGTGAATAGAAAAGAAAATAACGATGATGGTTATTTTACTTTTCCGCAAGAAAGTAAAATAACGAGTGTTTTTATTTTCACTTTTGCCAACAAAGTAAAATAAAAGTCGTATCTTTGCAAGATATAATATTAATGAATGATTAGGTTAGAAGATTATAAATCAGGGCATATAGAGCAAGGTGTAGGGTATAAATACTTTGTCCCTTCACTCATAAATGATGAGTGGACGTGGCAAGATGCTTCTATCAATACCTTGCTGGAGAAGGCCTCGCTCCGTTTAGGAGAGCTGAACTCATTCTCTCGCCTTGTGCCGAACATCGACCTTTTCATTCAACTTCATGTGACTAAGGAGGCAGTTCTGTCAAGTCGCATCGAGGGTACCCAGACGCACATGGATGAAGCCTTGCTGCCTCAGACAGAAGTACAGGAGGAACGTCGAAACGATTGGCAGGAAGTACGCAACTATGTGGATGCCATTAATGACGCTATTGCAAATCTAGACAGATTGCCTATTTCTTCAAGACTAATACGCTCAACGCATAAAATCCTCTTGAATAGTGTCCGTGGTGAACATAAATTACCTGGAGAGTACCGTACAAGCCAAAACTGGATTGGAGGCAATTCTATCTCCGATGCACGGTTTATACCGCCACACCACCAATTAGTAGGTGAATTGATGGGTGATCTAGAGAAATTTCTCAACAATCCAAACACCCATGTACCAGACTTGATAAAGATAGCCATCGCGCATTATCAGTTCGAGACCATCCATCCGTTTCTTGACGGCAATGGTCGCATTGGCCGCTTGCTGATAACGCTTTATATGGTGCAAGAAAAGATACTTGCACAGCCATTACTTTACCTTTCGACGTACTTTGAAAAGCGTAAAGACTTGTATTATGACAATCTTAATATGGTGAGAGTGAACAATGATATGACTCACTGGATTAAGTATTTTTTAGTCGGAGTCGAGCAGACAGCCTCCCTTGCGTCGCAGACGCTCTCCAATATTTTAAGATTCAAAGAAGATATAGAAAATCATGTTCGTGCCAACTATGGACGGCGTAGCACCAATGCAATATTGCTCGTCCATCAGCTGATGAAAAATCCTGTGGTGACGGTGGATGATGCTGCACGGCTATGCGATACATCCTATAAATCGGCCAATGAGATAGTCAAACTCCTTTGTGCCGACGGATACCTGATTGAGTCAACTGGGCAGAGCCGAAACAGATTGTTTCATTTCAAACCTTATACTGACATATTCTCTGAATAATTACGCAAACAATTCAATAATTAATCCTTAAACGTTTAAGCTTATGGCAAAAGAAAAAAAGTTTATGACATGTGACGGTAACTGCGCTGCGGCGCATGTGGCGTACATGTTCAGCGAGGTAGCAGCTATCTACCCCATCACCCCGTCCAGCCCTATGGCAGAGTACATTGACGAATGGGCTGCTGCTGGCAGAAAGAACCTCTTCGGCGAGACCGTGAAGGTCGTCGAGATGCAGAGCGAGGCCGGTGCCGCAGGTGCTGTGCACGGCTCGTTGCAGGCCGGTGCTCTGACCACCACCTACACCGCTTCGCAGGGTCTGCTGCTGATGATTCCCAACATGTACAAGATCGCTGGCGAATTGCTGCCCGGTGTGTTCCACGTGAGCGCCCGCGCCCTCGCCGCCCAGGCCCTCTCGATCTTCGGCGACCACGCCGACGTGATGAGCGCCCGCCAGACCGGCTTCGCCCTGCTGGCCGAGAGTTCGGTGCAGGAGGTGATGGACCTCGCCCCTGTGGCTCACCGCGCCGCCCTCAAAGGCCGCGTGC
>JAEEGI010008966.1_pt1 | contig 21926 bp, 16 predicted proteins | sample 8958751 | NCBI WGS metagenome assembly JAEEGI01 (sample SAMN16246545, study PRJNA631951) | gut metagenome | biome: gut microbiome; feature: rumen; material: KS-attached | host: Bos | place: Iran: Karaj | collected 2018-10 | reverse complement strand
AATCACTCACCGGCATCGCCCGCAAATACGGCATTTCCCTGAACGACATCTACGCTGCCAACGGCGGCGCAGCCAAGCTCAAGAACATCCAGCCCGGGCAGAAGGTCAAGCTTCCACCCGCCGGCGGGGCCGTACGTCCTGCCACGGCAGTACAGCAGCACGTCCAGCCGAAGGCTCCTGCCCGGCAGGCCCAGGCACCTCAGCGTGCCACTGGCGCCCCTTCCCCTGCCCAGGCAAAGCCAGCCGGCGGCTTCCATGTGGTCCAGCCGGGCGAGACCCTCTGGAGCATAGCCCGCAAATACGACGTGCATCCGGGCGCGCTGCTGAAGCTTAACGGCATGGATGTGAACACCAAGGTCCGCACAGGCGAAAAGATCAAGATACCAGGCAGCCGTTAGGCAAGGAGCCGGCATGGGATTCTTCTCGAAAATAAAAAAGCTCTTCTCCGGATCAGGCGAAGCCGCCCCGAAGCAGGCCGATGCTGCGCCTGCCGCCCCCCCTGCCGGACAGGATGAACAGCAGGCGTCCGTCCAAAGCGGAGCGCCGGAGACCGGTGACATGGCGCTTGCGCTGCAAAAGGCGGAGCCCAGGCTCTCGGCATGGCTGCCCATCATCCTGGACGGCGTGGACAAGGCCGATGACCTCTTCTGGCAGCGCATAGCCTTTCTCCTCCGCGCCCTGCAGACTCCCGATGGCGAAGCACGCCGCTTCATGGATGAATTCCGCGCCTGGCTGGAAGACATGGACTATCACTGGCTCGAGGATTTCCGCTCGGAACTCCAGTACAGGCTGGCGCTCGCCCTCGACATGGAGGATGAGGAAGACGAACGCGACCGGCTCTTCGCCAAGCTGCAGAACGGGCTTGCGCGCACGCGCAGCCGCCTGGGACAGGGACTTTCCGCGCTGTTTTCGGGGCACAAAGCGCTCGACAAAGACTTCTGGGATGAGATGGAAGAGCTGTTCATCATGGCCGACATGGGGGCTGAGCCTTCCATGGCGCTGGTCTCCCGGCTCAAGGAGCGTGCCAGGACCGAAGGCGTGGACAGCCCTGACGCGCTGATGCCCCTTCTGGAGCAGGAAGTGGAAGCCGTCTTCCGGCAGCCCAGGCGCATCGCCTGCCTGGATCATCCGGAAGTCCTTCTCATGGTGGGCGTCAATGGCGTAGGCAAGACCACCACCATAGCCAAGCTTGCCTACCGGGAAAAGATGCAGGGGAAAAAAGTGCTCATCGCCGCCGCCGATACCTTCCGTGCAGCGGCCGTTGAACAGCTGGAGGTATGGGCAAAGCGCATCGGCGCGGATTTCCATGCCAAGGGCATGGGCGCAGACCCTGCGGCCGTAGCCTATGAAGCCATGGACCTGGCCATGAAGGGCGGCTACGACGTGCTGTTCATCGACACGGCCGGCAGGCTGCATACCAAATCCAACCTCATGGACGAACTGCACAAGATACGCATGGTGCTCAGCCGCAAGATGCCTGCCGCGCCGCACCGCACCATCCTCGTCATCGATGCCACCACCGGGCAGAACGCCCTTCAGCAGACAAAAATGTTCAAGGAAAGCAGCGGGGTCAACGAGATCATCCTTACCAAGCTGGATGGTACGGCCAAGGGCGGCGTGGCGCTGGCCGTGGCCAGCCAGTTCGACGTGCCCATCACCTTCATCGGCCTGGGCGAAAAAATGGAGGATCTGCGCCCCTTCGACCCGCACGCCTTCGCCAGGGCCCTGCTGGGAAGGGAGCAGGTCTGACTCAAAAAGTTCCTGGATCGCTTCTTGACCTTCCCCGCAGCCACTAAACAAAAGCTCCTGCAGCGGCTTTCGGCTGCTGCAGCCGTCATCAGGGTGATCCCATGAGTTCCGGCGCGCCCCTCGGTCCCCCATCCCTCTACGAAAGCCTCTACAAGAACCTGCCCGGGTTCGCCTGGCGGGCAAAGATCCTGGGAACGGCCCCCTGGGGAGGGCACAGGCTCAGCCTCGAGGTCGTGAGTGACGGCTGCTTCGCCATTTTCGGGATCGTCCCGGAAAAAATGCTCGGTGCCAACACCATCGAGCAATGCACCCTTCCGGAAGACCTGGGATACGTCAAGCAAAAAACGGACGAAGCCATCCAGTCACGCCTGCCGGTGGTCTTCTGCTACCGCATCCTCTGTGCGGACAGGCGCACTGTCAAATGGCTCCGCGAAGAAGCCCGGTGCCTCTACAGAGACGACGGCTCCCCCCAGTACCTGGAGGGGCATATCACTGATGCCACCCGGGAAAAGGAACAGGAACTGCAGCTCAGGCAGGAAAACCAGCGCCTGGAAGACCTGACAGGCGAAAGCGACGGGCGCCTGGGGGGCATGGTCGGCAACAGCAGATCCATGCGCCTGCTGCACGAGAAGATCCGCCTTGCCGCGCGCAGCGATGCCGCTGCCATCTTTTACGGGGAGACCGGCGCAGGCAAGGACCTCGCCGCCCGCACGCTGCATCTTTTGAGCGGCAGGAAGGGACCTTTCGTGCCGGTCAACTGCGGAGCCATCCCGGAATCGCTGATGGAAAGCGAATTTTTCGGCCATGTGAAGGGCGCTTTTTCCGGTGCCGTCTCCAATCAGGAAGGCTTTATCGCCACCGCAGACAGAGGCACGCTGTTCCTTGACGAGGTGGGGGAACTTCCCCTTGCCATGCAGGTCAAGCTGCTGCGCGTCCTGGAAGGGAAGACCTACACTCCCGTTGGCGCCAGCAAGCCCAGGATGTCCCATTTCCGGCTCGTCTGCGCGACGAACAGGAGACTCGACGACTTGGTCGCCCAGGGGAAAATGCGCCCGGACTTCTACTACCGCGTGCACGTGATCGCCATGGACATCCCCCCCCTGCGCGAGCGCATGGAGGACATCCCGCTGCTCATCCGCAGCTATTTCGACAAGCACGGCATACAGCGGACGCTCTCCCCCTCTGTGAACAAGCGCATCATGGGATATCCCTGGCCCGGGAACATCCGGGAGCTCCACAACTTCCTCGACAGGTGCCTCGTTTTCGGGGAAGCCGAGGCGGAGAGCCTGGGCAGGCAGACACCTGAGGAGGACAGCCCTGTGGAGCTGGGATCCTGCCCTACGCTCGCCGATGCCGTCGCCTGCGCAGAAAAAAACGCTGTCGCCACAGCGCTGCAGCACTGTGGCGGCAGGCTTGGCCAAAGCGCTGCCATGCTGGGGATCTCGCTGAGCACGCTGAAGCGGAAGATCCGCCAGCACGGCCTCTCCCGGCGCTGACCATAATAGCGTCAAAAATGTCTCTTTTATTTTCTTTTTAGATATTATTCCTTTTTTTACAAACTATTATTGCATGGCTCAAATATGAACCAAAAAAGTTCATATTTGAGCTTATTGTTTCTTCCTCCCCCTCAGGCGAAGACTCGCCATCTGCTGACAACCAGCACATAACCATGCGGATTCTTAAATCTATCATAACGATCATCATCTTCTTTCCCCTTGCCGGACACCTTTGGCACATTTCTTGCTTATGGCATTCCTGTTCATGAGATCCCTGCAATCCGTACCGGGGATACTTTCAACCGCAAGAAGGTGCTTATGCCCAAGAATGCCATCGTCATGATGTTCGACAGCCTGCAGTTCAACTACCTTGGCTGCTATGGCAACGAATGGATCAAAACGCCCAACATGGACCGCCTGGCCCGCGAAGGCGTTTTATTTGAAAATTGCTACACCGAGGGACTGCCCACCGTCCCTTGCCGCAGGGCCATGCTCACGGGCCGCTACACGCTCCCCGTGGCGGGATGGGTAGGCCTTTCCACAGAAGACACGACGATCGCCGATCTGTGCTGGGGGCGCCCCATCGACGCCGCCCTCATCTTTGACTGCCCCAACTTCCGCCTCCCGAAATTCGGCTATACCAGGGGATTCGACAAAGTCTGGTTCACCCATGGACACGAAGGCGATTATTTTTACGACTTCGATGAGTTGATCCATCTGGATCCCAAAAATTTCTACGATGCCGACTCCGCCAAAGCCTATGAAGAAAAAATGGGCGAAGCCGCGTGCAAGGGCGTCATCACCGAGCTGACGACCTTCCTCCGCCAGCGCCAGACATGGAAGGACAAGACCGACCATATCGTCTGGCAGACGGTGGACAACGCCATCGACTACCTGGAAAGGGTGGACAGGAACAAGCAGTTCTTCCTCTGGGTGGATTCCTTCGACCCGCATGAGCCCTGGTATCCGCCTTCGGTGACAGAGGGACGCCCCTGCCCCTACGACCCGGACTACAAGGGCAAGCCCGAGCCTTATCCTTTCGAAGGGCTTGTCGAGGGCGTTTATACCGAGGCGCAGCTCAACCATATCCGCATGCTCTATGCCGAAACGGTGACCCTGTGCGATGAATGCCTGGGCAGGCTGCTGGATGCCGTGCGCCGCCTCGGACTGGAAAATGACACGCTGTTCATGATGGTCTCTGACCATGGAGAACCCCTGGGCAATGGGCAGCACGGGCACGGGCTCATGGAAAAGGTCCGTCCGTGGCCTTATGAAGAGCTTGCCCATACGCCCATGCTGCTGCGCGCACCAGGCGTCAAGCCCGGGCAGCGCATCAAAGCCTTCGTGCAGAGCTGTGACGTGGCCCCCACGGTATGCGACTGGCTCGGCATCGGCGTGCATCCCAAAATGCAGGGAAAATCGCTCCTGCCCCTCGTGCGGGGCGAGGTGGAGAAAGTCCGCGATTTTGCCATAGCCGGCTACCACGGCTACGGATGGGCGATATTCACCGAAGACTGGAGCTACATCCACTGGCTGCAGCCGGAAAACAAAGATAACGAAAGCATGGGCGCCAGCTTCTACAGCGAAGGCGTGGACACGGATTATCTGAAGGAAGTCGGCGGCAAGGGCTACATGGATGAATGGGTCGAAGGCTTCGCCCAGGCAAAGGAAGCAGACGAAGGATCAGGCCTTCCCAAACGCGAGCATCCCATCATGGCGCTGGACGGCGCCGACCAGTGGACATGCGCGCCCAACAGTACGACAGAAGTCCCGGAAAGCGACGAACTGTACGACCGCAGGCAGGACCCCTTCCAGCTGAACAACGTCATCGACCAGCATCCTGACGTGGCACGCGACCTGCTGCTCCTGCTGAGCGATTACATGGAAGAACTCAAACAGTCCTGATGACCGTTCCGATGGAAAGCGACAAGACGATCATCATCTGGGATTCCCATCCCGGACGCATAGCGGAAACGGAAAAGAATCTGCGCCTGGCGATGCGCGAGACGCAGACACGGTATGCCGTCGTGATCATGTCCGAGCTGCCGCTCATCGCCCGCAAGGGCCTGCAGGGAAAACTTCCCTCCCTGGAGACAGGCGGCCATATCTGGACATGGAAGGCCGGCAGGCCCGTCCCGCAGGATGCGGCGGTCCAGCTCCTTTCCTATCTGAAGGCGCATGGGTAAGCCCGCCTTTGCGGGCAGGTCCCATGGCCGATCAACGTAAAGGCCGGCTGACGCCGGCCTTTACGTTGGCAACCGCTCTGTTCCTCCCTGGCGCGCCCCTATGCCATCGGCGCCAAGAACTTCTTGCACGCCTCATTGCCGGTCTCGTCCCACCAGGCATAGCCGACCTTGTCGAGGTTGGCCCGGAATTCATCGAATTCCTCCGGGGCCACCTCGAAGCCGCAGGCCACCCTGCCGTATTCCGCTCCGTGGTTGCGGTAGTGGAAAAGGGTCACGTTGTAGCGCGTCCCCAGCGTTTCAAGGAACTGCAGCAATGCGCCCGTGCGCTCCGGGAACTGGAAGCTCAGGATGCGTTCGTTCTTCACGGTCGCAGGCGCCTTGCCGCCGATCATGTAGCGCACATGGCTCTTGGCAAAGGTATTGCGGGTCATGTCGGTGACGACGTAGCCATCGGCACGCAGGTCGGAAATGATCTTCTCCAGTTCAGGCATGCCGCCGCTCAGACGCAGCGACGTGAAGATCTCCGCCCGTTCGGGGTCGCTCACGCGGTAGTTGAACTCCGTGACCATGCGGTTCCCCAGCTTCTTGCACAGCTCCAGGAAGGCGCCCTTCCGCTCCGGGATGACCACGGAAATGATGCCTTCGCGCTGTTCGCCCACCTCGCAGCGCTCGGAAACGAAGCGCAGGGTGTGGAAATTCATGTTCGCGCCGGAAAGGATGGCTGCCATGCGCGCCCCGCGCAGCCCGTGCTCCGCGGCGTATTTCTTCAGGCCGGCCAGCGACAGGGCTCCGGAAGGCTCTGCTATGGCGCGGGTGTCGTCGAAGATATCCTTGAGCGCTGCGCAGATCTCATCATTGCTGCAGGTCACGACCTCGTCGATGTTCTCGCGCAGCACGCGGAAGGTCTCCACGCCGATGCGCCGCACGGCCACGCCGTCCGCGAACAGGGAGACCCTCTCCAGATCCACCGGCTCCCCGGCCTCCCAGGCAGCCTTGAAGCAGGCCGAGCCCTTGGCCTCCACAGCGATGACCTTCACCTGCGGCAGTATCTGCTTGATATAGACGGCCATGCCGGCAGCCAGTCCGCCGCCGCCCACCTGGACGAAGACATGGGTCAGGCGGCTGTCCTGCTCCAGAAGCTCGCGTGCGATGGTGCCCTGCCCGGCGATCACGTCCGGATCGTCGTACGGCGGGATGAGCGTGAGCCCCTGCTCGCGCGCCAGGCGCATGGATTCGGCGTAGGCTTCGTCAAAGCTGCTGCCGAACAGCACCACGTTGCCGCCAAAACGGCGCACGGCGTCCACCTTGATGTCCGGCGTCGTCCTGGGCATGACGATGGTCGTCTTCACCCCCAGCCTGCTTCCGGAGAGGGCGCATCCCTGCGCGTGGTTGCCGGCGGAAGCGGCGATGACGCCGCGCTTCCTGGCTTCTTCCGGAAGCTGGGCGATCTTGTTGTAGGCGCCCCGCAGCTTGAAGGAATGCACGGGCTGCAGGTCTTCGCGCTTGAGAAGGACGCGGCTGCCTATGCGCTCAGACAGCTTTTCCATGTATTCAAGGGGGGTGACGCGCGCCACGTCATACACGGGGGAAAGCAGTATCTTGCGCAGGTACCCGGCCGCGCTGGGTCGTTGTTCGGACACGATGGAGCCTCCGTCCTTAGATATTGATGGTTCTCTTATGCGGCATCAGTCGCCGCCGCTTTTCCCGGGCTTGCGCAGGGCGTACAGCTCATCACGCGCATCTTCCCATGCCGGCTCGCGGAACGGAGTCTCGCGCGAAGGGACGACCTCGATGCGGACGGTCCGCCCCTCCAGGGTGGCATTGACCGGGACGGGCGTCCCCTCCTGCGCTGACCGGCAGGCTTTCGGGGAATAGGAGGCCACCAGCGCGGCGGCATCACGCACATCCTCCCCGCTCCAATCCCTGCCCAGCCTGCCCACGGCAAGCGGACCGGGGAAGCCCGCGACCTTGAAAAGCAGGTCGCCGGGGCGCAGCACGCCGGCATAGGCTTCGTTATCCTGCTGATGCCTGCCAATGCTCAGCCAGCATCCGCCGTGCCAGAACTGGCGCCCTATGTCCGCAAGGCGGAAATCCTCCACGGAAGGGTCCCCGATGCGGCGCAGCACGGGCCAGAAACGGCGCGTGTTCTCCTTTTCCGTAAGCTTGCAGCCTCCGCCGGGAGTGGGGATCTCGCTTATCCCGAAGCGACGCGCAAGGTCAAGCTGGTCCTTGCGCCCCCTGCCATTGAAGCCCAGCAGGCGGCTGCGGTCGACCAGGCCGGAAAGTTCTGCCTGGGTGGGATCCAGGAGCTGCGCGCAAAGCGGACGCAGGAGCAGTCCGCGCACGCCGGCGTCGCGCAGGATGATGTTCAGCGTGTCGCGGCGCTGCGACATGGGGCGCTGGCCCAGCACTTCGCCGGAGGCGATGAACGAGGCCCCGTATCCCTGCATGAGCTCCTTCGTCCGGCGCATCATGAGGATCTTGCAGTCCACGCAGGGATTCATGGCGCTGCCGAAGCCATGGGCAGGACCGGCCTTCAGCATCTCCACATACGCAGGTCCCACATCGACGGCATCTATATCGAGCCCGTAGACCTTGCGCCAATGTTCCACGCGGCCGGGGCTGCCGAAAAACGGCGAGTGAAAATGCAGGCACTTGATGGCAAGCCCCTGCTCCATGAGCAGGCGCGCTGTGAGAAGGCTGTCCAGCCCCCCGGAAAAAAGAGCGATCCCGTCGTATTGTTCCATGAGGGGATAATAAATTCCAACGCCTGCGCTGGCAAGTGTTTCTCTTGCCCACGCGGGAGCCTTTTGCTAAAATATGCGCCACTTGAAGTACAGGAGAGTTTAGCCATGGCGAAAAAAACCATCCTTTCCCCGGAAGATGCCCGCAGGGAAGCGCTGGGTACGGCGCTGGACACCATTGAGCGCAAATATGGACAGGGAGCGGTGATGAAGCTCTCCGACAACGCTCATGTGCGGGTGCCGGTCATCCCCACAGGTTCCATAGGGCTCGACCTGGCCCTCGGCGTAGGCGGCATGCCCCGCGGCCGCGTATGCGAGATATACGGCCCCGAATCCTCGGGCAAGACGACGCTGACCCTGCATATCATAGCGGAATGCCAGAAGATGGGCGGCGTGGCGGCCTTTGTGGACGCAGAGCACGCCCTGGACATCTCCTATGCTGCCCGGCTCGGCGTCAAGACCGATGAGCTGCTCATCTCCCAGCCGGACTACGGCGAACAGGCACTGGACATCGCAGACATGCTCGTACGGTCCGGCGCCGTGGACCTCGTGGTCGTGGACTCCGTGGCTGCGCTCATCCCCCAGGCAGAGCTCGACGGAGCCATGGGGGAGACACAGGTGGGCGGACAGGCCAGGCTCATGTCCCACGCCATGCGCAAGCTCACCGGGACCATCCACAAATCCAACGCCTGCGTGATCTTCATCAACCAGATCCGCATGAAGATCGGCCAGATGGGCTATGGCAGCCCCGAAACGACCACGGGCGGCAACGCGCTCAAATTCTACAGCTCCGTGCGCATCGACATACGCCGCATCGGCACGCTCAAAGACCGGGACGAAGCCTATGGCTCCCGCACGAAGGTCAAGGTCGTCAAAAACAAGATGGCCCCGCCCTTCCGCGAGGCCGCCTTCGACATCGTCTGGGGCACGGGCATCTCCCGTTCGGGCGAGATACTCGACATGGCCGTAGAGGCGGGCATCGTCGACAAAAGCGGATCCTGGTTCGCCTTTGGCGATGAAAAGCTCGGGCAGGGGCGCGAACGCGTGCGCGACCTGCTGGATGCCAACACTTCCCTGCGCGACGAGATCGAAGGGAAGCTCAGGGAGCACCTGGGTTTTGGCGGTTCCTCTCCGGCAGAACCGGCAGCCAGGCCAGCGGCGCCTGACCTTCTCGGTGAAGACAGCTTCGACGAAGAAAATTTCTAGCATTCTGGAGAATCCATGCTCACAGCAAAGGAAATACGGAGCAAGTTCCTGGAGTTTTTCAAAAAAAACGGGCATGCCATCGTCCCTTCCTCATCCCTCGTGCCCAGGGATGACCCCACCCTGCTCTTCACGAACGCCGGGATGGTGCAGTTCAAAAAGCTCTACCTCGGCCAGGAAAAGCGCCCCTACAACTGCGCTGCCACCGCACAGAAGTGCCTGCGCGTGAGCGGCAAGCACAACGACCTGGAGAACGTCGGACGCACGGCAAGGCACCACACCTTCTTCGAGATGCTCGGCAACTTTGCCTTTGCGTCGTATTTCAAGCGCGAGGCCATTGGATTCGCATGGAAGTTCATCACAGAGGAACTCGGCCTGCCCAAAGACCGGCTTTACGTCACCGTTTACCGCGATGACGACGAAGCCTTCGCGCTCTGGCAGGAAGTGGCCGGGCTTACGCCCGACCGCATCTTCCGCATGGGCGAGAAGGACAACTTCTGGACCATGGGCGACACGGGCCCGTGCGGTCCCTGCTCAGAGATATACATCGACCAGGGCGAAGACATGGCCTGCGGCCCGGACTGCGGCATCGGCAAATGCGACTGCGACCGCTTCCTGGAGATATGGAACCTTGTGTTCACCCAGTATGATCAGAAAGCTCCAGGTGACCGCGTCCCCCTGGAACACCCCAACATCGACACGGGCATGGGGCTCGAGCGCATTGCCGCGGTCTGCCAGGGCAAACGTTCCAATTTCGACTGCGACCTGTTCCAGGAGATCATCCAGCATGCCGCCAGCCTGGCCGGCGTGACCTACAGCTTCTCCGCGCCGGACACCAACGATGTGGACACGGCCCTGCGCGTCATCGCCGACCACAGCCGCGCCGCTGCATTCATGATCGCAGACGGCATCCTGCCCTCCAACGAAGGGCGGGGCTATGTGCTGCGCCGGCTCATCCGCCGCGCGCTGCGCTTCAGCACCCTGATGGGCGTGCATGACGCCTTTCTGTACAAGACCGCGGGCAAAGTCGTGGAGGTCATGGGCGGGGACTACCCCGAACTGCGTGAGCACGCGGACTTCATAACCCGCGTGGTGCATGAGGAGGAAAACCGCTTCCGCATGACGCTCGACAAAGGCCTCGCCCTTCTGGACAGCGAACTTGCCCGCCTTGCCCAGGAGGGAAAGACCGTCATCCCCGGCGATGTCGCCTTCCGCCTCAACGACACCTACGGCTTCCCCCTGGACATCGTCACCGACGCCGCCTACAAGCGGGGATTCTCTGTGGACGAGGAAGGTTTCCGCGCCAACATGCGCGAGCAGAAAGAACGCGCCCGCGCCGCCTGGAAGGGATCGGGCGAAAAAGACCTCGCCGCACGTTTCGGGAAGCTGCTGGAAGAAGGCATGCAGTCCTCGTTCGTCGGCTATGGCAGCCTTGCGGAGCACTCGCGCATCACGGCGCTGATGGATGCGGACGCCTTGCCTGCGGAAAGCCTGAAAGCCGGCGAAAAAGGCTGCCTTGCTTGCAGCCAGACTCCTTTCTACGGCGCGTCCGGCGGACAATGCGCCGACGCCGGCGTCATCAGGACCGCTACGGGCAGCGCCCGCGTGACTGACGTGTTCAAGCCCATGCCCACCCTCACCATCCATCTGGTGGAAGTGGAGGAAGGGGAACTGCTCGCCGATCAGGAAGCCTCTCTCGAAGTCGATGCAGGACGCCGCATGGCCACAGCCCGCAACCACACCTGCACGCACCTGCTCCAGGCTGCGCTGCGCAAGGTGCTGGGCACGCATGTGCACCAGGCAGGATCCTCCGTCGATCCCGACGGGCTGCGCTTCGACTTCACGCACATCGCCGCCATGACGCCCGGAGAGATCGCCGCCGTCGAAAGGGAAGTCAATGCCATGATCATGGACGACTGCCCCGTTGCCACGAGGGAAATGGGCCATGATGAAGCCGTCCGGTCCGGAGCCATGGCGCTGTTCAACGAAAAATACGGCGACAGGGTGCGCGTGGTGAGCATCGGCGCTGAAGGCGGCGAGCCGTGCTCCCTGGAGCTGTGCGGCGGCACGCATCTTTCCCGCACCGGCCAGGCAGGCAGCTTCGCCATCGTTTCGGAATCCTCCGTAGCCTCGGGCGTACGCCGCATCGAGGCCGTCACAGGATGGAACGCCTACCGGCTCATGGCGGAACGGCGTGCAGAGGTGCATTCCCTGAGCGCGATGCTCAAGACCTCGCCATCCGAGATCGGCCCGCGCGTGGAAGCGCTGCAGAAAGAGATCCGTGAACTGCGCCGCGCCCTGGAAAAGGCCCAGGCTGAAAGCCGCGGCGACCTGATGGGCGGGGCAGAAGAGATCGCCGGCATCCGCGTCCTGGCCGCACGTGCCGGGAGCATGAACGTAAAGGCCCTGCGTGAAGTCATGGATGACGTGCGCTCCAAGATGCCTTCCGGCATCGCGTGCATCACCGCCGAAGACGGACCCAAGGTCCAGATGATACTCTATGTCTCCAAAGACCTCCATGGACGTTTCACCGCTCCGTCCCTCATCAAAGATGTGGCGGCCGCCATCGGCGGCTCCGGCGGCGGGCGTCCCGACCAGGCCCAGGCCGGAGGCACAGACCCGGCGGGCATCGACGAAGCCTTCCGCATCCTGAAGGACAAGATCGCGGGCAAGGCATAAGCACTGCCCGCCCCAATGGAAACGAAGACGGCATCCGGCGGACCCGCCGGATGCCCTTTTTGATAGGCGCGCACACCGTGCCGCAGGAAGAGATATGCCAGAACTGCCTGAAGTGGAAACCGTGGCCCGCACGCTCGCACCCGACGTCTGCGGCAGGCGCATAGAAAAAATGACTGTGCTGGAGCCCCGGTCCTGGCAGGGCGGGACCAGCGCAGCGGACATCGCCCGCCATCATCCGCGCATCCAGGCCGTGAGCCGCAGGGGCAAGCTGCTGCTCCTGCATTTTGGCGAAGCCGCCAGCCCTCTTGCAGGCTGCGGCGGCACCTGGCCTGCTTGCTACACCAGGGACGGCATGCAAAGCGGCAGGCCGCCCCTGGCCGGGACCACGCCGGAAGAGGCCACCGGCCTTGCCGTCCACCTCCGCATGACCGGAGGGCTTTTTCCCCAGCCCCGCGGAGCCAGCGCGCAAAAGCATACCCGGCTCATCATTGACCTGGACGACGGCACGCGCGTTTTCTTCAACGACATGCGCAAATTCGGATCGGTACGCGCCATCAGCGGCCAGGAACTCGCGGCATGGGACTTTTGGAAGGCGCTTGGCCCCGATCCCCTGGAAATGAGCTCCGAAGCCTTTTGCACGGTGATGAAGGCATCCGGCAGGCAGATCAAAAGCCTGCTGCTCGACCAGGGGACGATAGCCGGCATCGGGAACATCTACGCCGCGGAGGGCCTTTTTGCCGCAGGGATCCGCCCGGACGCGCGGGGATGCGACATCGCTCCGGAAAGGCTGAAAAAACTCCACGGTGTCCTCGTGGAGGTCCTGCTCGAAGCCATACGCGAATGCGGGAGCACCATCAGCGACTACCGCAACGCCCGTGGCGATGCCGGCTCTTTCCAAAACCATTTCCAGGTCTATGGGCGCGGCGGGCTTCCCTGCCATGTCTGCGGAAGCATCCTGCTCTCCGCACGCATAGGCGGACGCGGAACAGTATGGTGTCCGAAATGCCAGGAGCCATGAGAAAAGCCCCCTGCACCTGGCAAGGGGGCTTTTCCGTCAGCTGTCAAATACGCAAAAGGCGCGGCTACGGCCTATGGGGACGGTGACCGTGGGGACGCATCGCCGCCCTGTGATGACGGGGACCAGGGCCATGCGGGCGCATCGCAGGACCATGGGGACGGGGACTGTGCGGGCGCAGATGATGCGGGCGCGGTCCCCAGTGCGGCGGAGGAGCCATCCGGTAATGAGGGCGCGGCGGAGGGGGAGCCACATGGTAGACAGGCGCAGGAGCCACGATCACGGGGATGCTGGGGGCAGCATATATCTCGGATCCGCCGTAATAACCGTCGCCGATGGAGATGCCCACCCCCAGTCCGGGGGTGCTGAAATTGAGTGAACCGCCGACAGAAACGGCCTGGGCGCAGGTCGCGCCCGCAGTCAGTGCCAGTCCAAGAAATACGGAAAAAAGCATGCGCTTCATAGGGAGCCTCCATAGGTAATTGTCGTTCACACAAGACGGCTCCACCATAACCCGGGTGGGCATCTATGGCTATACCTTTCCCGTATTTGGATTGTCGCAAAGTGTTACTGAACCTTGCAGCGTGCTATGCCTGCCCGTCCAGCGCATCAAGGCATCCAAGGCCAGCGAGCGCCGCGTACAGGATGATGCCCGCGGCTGTGGAAAGATTCAGGCTGCGGACACAGTGTTTGACAGGTATGCGCACCTGGCTTTGCGCGAGCATCCGGACATCCTCAGGCAAGCCTGTGGACTCCGGTCCGAAAAGCAGGCTGTCCCTGCCCGTGAAGGCGGCATGGTGCAGCGGCGTCCCCTTCCGCGCACTGGTGCCCACCAGCCTCCGGCCCAGGCCTTCCCCGGAGAGGTACGCCTCCAGCGACGGCCATACGCGCATCTGCACATGCGGCCAGTAGTCCAGCCCCGCACGTTTCAAATAGCGGTCTTCCAGCGAAAAGCCCAGCGGTCCGATCAGGTGCAGCCCTGTTCCCGTGGCCGCGCACAACCGGGCGATATTGCCCGTGTTCGGGGGGATCTCCGGGTGGAAAAGGACAACGTGCAGCATAGAAAGCCGTTTAAATACCTGCAGATGGCGGAAGGCATGCCCTCCCGCCAGGCACGGCAGCCATGTTCCGCATTATTCGTGGGACGGATTGGGAGAGCTGCGCTTGATATAGGTCAGGGCAGCAGCCACCGCGCCCACGCCAAGAAAGAAAAAGATGAAATCCATACCTTCTCCCGATGCTGAGATAGCCACTTTCCATGCTACATCCGCCCTGCCCGCCGCGCAAGCGGAAAATGAGCGTTTGCGGCAGGCTACAGGAAACGATCGCGCCGCTATGCCCCCTGCGGGGGCTGCACCGGATCGCCGTTGCGGTCGACAACTATTTTCTTTGCATGGCTGTAGAGGAATTCCATGGCGCGCGCGGCAAGCAGGCGCTCATGCACGTCGCTGAACGTTCCGTTCTTCTCCATGGCCTTGCGCAGTTCTGCAGGGTCGCGGTCCTTGCCGGCCATGCGGGCGATGACATCCTCCATCTCTTTCTCCGGCACCTGCAGCCCCTCGCGGGAGGCCAGCGCCAACAGGAAACAATGCGCGCGGGCATGCCGGTCTGCGCGGACCCTGATATCGGGCAGGGCGGCATTGATGCGCCTGCTGATCTCCTCCTGCGGCACCCCCTGGCGCAGCATGGCGTCGCGGCCTCCAAGCACTTCGTCCCGCACGAAAAGCTCGCGCACCGGCTCCGGGACGGGAAAATCCGTCTTGTCGAGGATGCCGTTCAAAAGCTCTTCGCCGGCCCGCGCCTTGATGAACGCCATCTTGCTCCCCATGGCGTCTTTCAGGACCTTCGTCTCCAGTTCCCTGAGGGAGCCGAACCCGAGCTTTTTGGCAAATCCCTCATCCAGCGTGGGCAGCTTCTCGCAGCGCAGTTCCTTGAGCGTCACCTTGAGGCTGACCTCCTTCCCGCGGTAGGACTCCACCGGGAACTCCTCAGGGCATGACATGGTGCCGTTTGCCGTCTCGCCCACGCGCAGCCCTTCGGCAAGGGCCCTCACTTCCTTGAGCCTGCCGCCGCTGTCATCCAGGCGGACGGGCAGGTCACTGCCCTGCATGCCCGGCACTTTTTCGCCGCCGGCCAGGGCCTCTATGTCCACCACGGCGATGTCGCCGCTCTTTGCGGGGCGGCCATCGCTGACTTCCTCCACCGTAGCGAACTGCCTGAGCATCGCCAGATAAACGCCGCGCAGCTCTTCCTGTTCCAAACCGGGTTCCGGCAGGCGCACTTCCAGCGACGAACAGTCAGGCAGCTCGATGGGCGGCAGCACCGCCAGACGCGCTGTGAAATCATACGCGGATCCGGGCTTGAGGTCTCCGCCCTCATACATGGGGTGGCTGACAGGAGAGATATCTTCCTTTTCCATGACTTCCCTGGCCAGCCTGTCGGCCAGGAGGAGCCGTGCGTCCTGCCCGGACTCGCGGATGGCCTCATCCACTTCAGCCGCGCTGGCGCTGATCGAGGCGCGTATCTCCGTTGGCGAAGACGTATCAAGAGCATAATGCATATCAGGTCTCCTTAAAGAAAATTCAGGAAAAATACGTTCTGCAGGGGAAAACGAAGCACAGACGGCGGGATCTCCCGTAAAGCCTTCTGTCCCGCCCGGGCAGGAAAAGTCATCCGTTGCCGTCCTCACAGTGCTTTCCGCTGTCCCTGTCCGGCAAAGCGCCGTCCCCGCCTGCCCTGCAAAGCTGCTTCTTGCGCAGCATGGCGATCATGAAGACGGCCGGGACGGTGACCCGGTAGGCTGCTCCGGCTATGTCCAGCGCCGTCCACACGCCTGTGACCACCCATCCCACGGGGCCGGCAAGCACAGACATGGCGCGGGTCAGCGTGATGTTCCCGGCGATCGTGAGCCCCCGGCCGAACAGGAGCTTCATGACAGCGTTCGCAATGGCCAGGGTGAGCTGATACGAACGGACGCCTCCCATTTTAAAGACCGCCTGGAACACGCCGAGCGCGACCTCGGGCGTATAGTTCACCGTTTTCATCCCGCATTCCAGGCACAAGTCCTCGATCTCCTCAGGGGTCATCCTGTCCAAGGCGTCTTCGCACACTTTCATCAGCAGGCAGTCTTCGATCCTGGCCGTGGAAGAATTGCTGTTGTAGTTGACCTTCAGCCTGTCGCAGACGTCTGCCAGGACTTCCCGGTACGGGACCCCTTTGCCCCCGCGGATCAGGGTCATGAAGGTATTGGCCCCGAAACACTGGATCTCCCCGGCGATCAGGTCCCAATACTGATGATGGTCGGGATAATGCCGCCTGTACCGCTCCGCAGCCGTCAGTTCCTCTGTGAACCTGGCATCGCCGTCCCTGTCCCTGACCAGGCATTCCACCAGGTCGTCCAGCTCTTCCGAAGGGACATCGCGCAAAAATTCCAGGTCTTCATCGTAACGGTATTCCATTATCCTCTCCTTTCCTGCATGCCATGGAAAGCACCACGGCATCCTGCCGCATGCGTCATGGTACCACAAGACACAAGGGCGGGCAATGCCGGGTCCAGGCCGGGGACCGGCCTCCTGAGCCGGGGGGCACGAAAACATCCCCCTTAACAAACCGGGGAAAATAGGATACGTTGCCGCCACGCTTTTATCTGCGCGCTGTGCAGGGCACGGCGCCGCCTGGAGACGGGATGACGGGACCAATCATAGAGATCCGCGGGCTGGAAAAAAAATTCAGCAGCAAGAACGGGGATGTCTATGCGCTCAAGGGCATAGACCTTTCCATTGCACGGGGTGACATATACGGCATCATAGGCCGCAGCGGCGCCGGCAAGTCCACCCTGGTGCGCTGCATCAACATGCTCGAACGCCCCACCGCCGGGCAGGTGCTTTTCGAGGGGCGTGACCTTTGCGTCCTCGGCGGCGCCGAACTGCGGCAGGCGCGGCGCTCCATGGGCATGATCTTCCAGCAATTCAACCTGCTCATGCAGCGCACGGCGCTGGACAACGTCTGCTTCCCCCTGGAGCTCGTCGGCACCCCAAAGGACGAGGCGAAAAAAAAGGCCTGTGAACTTCTGGAAGTCGTCGGCCTGTCCGACCGCGCGGCATCCTACCCTTCGCAACTTTCCGGCGGGCAGAAGCAGCGGGTGGCCATCGCCCGCGCCCTGGCTTCGAATCCCAAGGTGCTCCTGTGCGACGAGGCGACATCCGCGCTCGATCCGGAGACCACCGTCTCGATCCTCGCACTGATACGCGAGATCAATAAAAGCCTCGGCATCACCGCCGTCATCATCACGCATGAGATGAGCGTGGTGGAAAAGATATGCAGCCATGTCGCCATCATCGCTGGCGGAACGATAGCGGAATCCGGCCCCGTGGAAAACGTGTTCTACCACCCCAGGACAGCGGCGGCGAAATCGCTGGTGCTCCCGGACGCCCTGCGCCCGGAATGCCTGCCTGCGGAGCGGGTGGCCCGCATCGTCTTCACCGGACGCGCGAGCCTGGAGCCGCTCATCGGCAGCATGATACTGGACTGCGGCAAGGCGCCCAGCATCCTTTATTCCGACATCCGCGACATCGATGGCGCCACCTACGGGCAGATGGTGCTGCAGCTGCCCGATGACGAAGCCGCCTGCAGAAAGATACGGGCCTTTGCCGAAGCGCATGGGCTGGCCCTGGAGGACATCAGCCATGTTTGACGCCCAGCTCATGGAAATGCTGGCCGAAGGCGTATGGGACACCCTGTACATGACCATCGTCTCCACGGGGCTCTCCTATCTTTTCGGCATCCCCGTGGGGGTGCTCCTCGTCATCTGCCGCAAGGGCGGCATCGCGCCGCGCCCCCTGCTCTATGCGGTGCTTGACGTGGTGGTCAACCTCACGCGGTCCTTTCCGTTCCTCATCCTGATGATAGCCGTCATCCCCTTCACCCGCTTCCTCGTGGGCACGACCATCGGCAACAACGCGACCGTCGTCCCCCTGGTCATCGCCGCCGTGCCCTTCGTGGGCAGGCTCATCGAATCCTCGCTGCTGGAAGTGGACTCCGGCGTGGTGGAAGCCGCGCAGTCCATGGGCGCGTCGGACTGGCAGATCATCACCAAGGTGCTGCTGCCGGAGGCGCTGCCCTCGCTGCTCAACGGCAGCGCCGTGGCGGCCATCACCATCCTCGGCTATTCCGCCATGTCGGGTGCCGTGGGCGGCGGCGGCCTGGGCAAGCTGGCCATCATGTACGGCTACAACAGGTACCAGACCGACATCATGTTCATCACCATCATCCTGCTCATCATCATCGTGCAGCTCTTCCAGATGCTGGGCAACTGGGCGACCAAGCGTTCCGACAAGCGGGTCTCCTGACCTGCAAAAACTCAAGAGAGGTTTCCGCCATGAAGTTCCATTCCCTGCTGTCCTTCCTCTTCCTCGGCGCGTGCGTGATCACTGCGCCGTCCCTTTCCTCCGCCGCGGTGATCAAAGTCGGCGCTTCTCCGACGCCGCACGCCGAGATCCTCAAGGCGGCCGCGCCGCTGCTCAAGGAGCGCGGCCACGAGCTCAAGATCATCGAATATGCCGACTACGTGCAGCCCAACATGGCCCTCGATGCCGGCGAGCTGGATGCCAACTACTTCCAGCACCAGCCCTACCTCACCGACTTCAACAAGGAAAAGGGGACCAAGATCGTTTCCATCGCCGCCGTGCACTACGAGCCCTTTGGCATCTATGCAGGCAAGTCCTCATCCCTCAAGGACATCCGCAAAGGGGCCGTCGTGGCCGTGCCCAACGACACCACCAACGAAGCAAGGGCCCTGCTCCTCCTGCAGGACTGCGGCCTGATCAAGCTCAAGGACGGCGCCGGGCTCAACGCCACGCGCCGTGACATCAGCGAGAACCCCTACAAGCTGAAGATCGAGGAGATCGAAGCCGCCCAGCTGGTGCGCTCCCTGCCCGACGTCGATTTCGCCGCCATCAATGGCAACTACGCCATCCTCGGCGGGCTGAAGGTGAAGGACGCCCTCGCCACGGAACCCGCTGATTCCCTGGCCGCCTCCACCTACGCCAACATCCTCGCCGTCCGTGATAAGGACAAGGACCGCCAGGAGCTCAAGGATCTTGCCGAAGCCCTGAAGAGCGATGCCGTCCGCAAGCACATCGAAGCGACCTACGAAGGCGCCGTGGTGCCTTCCAAGTAGCCTTGCCCGCTTTCCGCACATGAAAGGAGAGCTGGACAGGCGCTTCTTTTTTATGATGCGGCAGGCTTCCGCAGCGGCACAGGAAATGCGAAGCGCCCCTTCCGGGGCGCTTCGTTTTTTGATCGTTTTGCCGTCCTGCCGGCATCCGGCGCATCACGCCGGACTAGGCATGGGCGAACTTCTCACGCTGCAGGCGGAGCGCTTCTTCCTGCTCTTCCCAGCTGGCGAAGCCGGCCTGCTGCAGGGCGTCGAACACGGTGGCGTCCCAGTCCCAGGAAGCATAGGTCACGGGCTTGTGGAACGTGCGGCGGAACTCGAAGAGCTTCTGGCGCGCGTCGTGCTCGAACGGCGTGCCGAGGCAGGCGCCCAGGTCCTTCTGCAGCTTCTCGGCCTCGACGTCGTACCAGCCGCGGAACGCCGTGCGGTCCTTGATGGCGGCGGCCTTCTTGTAGCCGTGCTCCTTGAGGATCGCGCGGAGCTTTTCGGCATGCTGCTCGCCGAGCCAGGCGCCGAGTCCGGATCCGGGGATGTGCTCGGATTCCACTTCCGCGAAGTCATGCTTCGTGCGGATGTAGGTATCCGGCACCACGGAGGCGGAAACGATGCCGGCGATGGCGACCATGCCGCGCAGGATGCGGCTGTTGGCCACGCCCTGTCCGCAGAAGCCCACCTTCTTGCAGAACTTCTGCCCGGTGAAGATGGTGGTGAGTATGGCCCAGATGACCGCGGGGTCTTCTTCGTCGTAGATGTGGGAGAGCTCGGCGTTGTCGCGGTCGGTGGCGAGCACCATCTGCGTCATGTCGTTGGAGCCGATGGAGAAGCCGTCGAACTCGCTGATGAACTGCCGCGCCAGGATGGCATTGGAAGGCAGCTCGGACATGAGCAGGATCTTCAGCCCGTCCTCGCCGCTGCGCAGCCCGTGCACGTTGGCCAGGTAGGTGCGCATGGAACGGGCCTGCTCGAGCGTGCGCACGAAGGGCAGCATGAGCATGAGGTTCTTGCCGCCGTAGAGCGTGCGGGCGCGCTTGAAGGCCTCGATCTCCCAGTCATGGATGTCGCGGGACACGCCGCGGTAGCCGAGCATGGGGTTGTCCTCATTATGCTCGAACAGGCAGCCGCCCAGCAGGTTGCGGTATTCGTTGCTCTTGAAGTCGGTGGTGCGGTAGACGATGTCCTTGCCGTAGAAGGACATGGCGAACAGCGCCAGGTTGCGGCCCAGCGTGCGGATGTAGTGGTCGCGTCCGCTCACGTGGCCGCTGGACGTGATGAGCTGCTCCAGCTTTTCGGGGATGCTGCGCACCTCCTCGATCTCCTTGCTGAGGTGCGTGCGTGCGACGACGATGTTGCGCACCTGGCCGATGTGCGAGAGCACTTCCTGCACGAGCGGCTTGCTGGCCGCCTTGGCCATGACTTCCTGCACCTGCTCTTCCGTCACGGTCGAACCGGGCTCGTCGGCGCCCATGACAACGCGGACGTGGGTGCGCAGGTCATTGGAGGTCTGGAGCACTTCCTCGTTCATCTGGGCGCGCTGCATATACTCGCCCATGAGGGCTTCGGCACGGGGCACGCTGGAGGCGTTGGCGTACAGGGAAGCCATGTCCATGAGCTGCACCACGTACGGGGCCAGCTGCACGTCGGCCAGGGGCGAACGCACCTGCCCGATGGCGATCTGCTCGGCCACGCGGCGGCTCACCTGGGATTCCAGCTCGTTGAGGCGGCGCTCGACGAATTCCTCAAGCGTGCCGTTGTCGTAAGCCTCCAGGGCCGCGGGATGCGCCCCGATGCTGCCCAGCATGAACTCCGCGCGCAGCAGGCCGACCTCGAAGTCGGGCACGTTGCGCAGGCGCGAAAGGAACATGGCCTGGTTGATGTCGGCAAGGATGATGCCGACGCGGGTGCGCGTGGGGGGCATCTTGGCGATGTCCATCTCGCCGCCCACTTCTTCCAGGGGCAGGAGCCCGCGGTACACGAGACCGCGCGTGCCGTCCACGGTGACAGGCTGCCCGTCCATGGCGCGCATGGCAAGCGGGTTCTGCACGCCGATGACCGCGGCGATGCCCAGCTCACGGGAGCTGATGGCGGCATGGCTCGTGTCGCCGCCCACGTTGGCGATGATGGCCGAGGCCACGCGCATGCCCGGCACCATGTCCGGGTCGGTGCGGTCGGCGGCTAGGATGTCGCCGGGATGGACGCGGTTCAGTTCCAGGGCGGAACGCAGGAAGCGCACCGTGCCCTGGCCGGCCCCGCGCGAGGCGCCGTTGCCCGAAAGCAGGACCTCGGCCTTGGCGGCCGCGCCCTTGGCCACTTCCTTGCGGCGCATGAAGATGGTGGTGGGATGCTCGTCCAGCTCCGCGTTCCAGCGGGTCTCCGGACGGGCCTGCACGAACCACAGGCGGGCCTTGTCGTCGATGCAGAACTCCGTGTCCATGATGATGCCGCCGTACGCCTTGCTGATGGCGCGCACGCCCCGGGCGACCTCGATGGGCTGGTTATCGCCCAGCGCCCACTGGTTCACCTCATTCTGCGGCACTTCCTCGATATGCGTGCCGCCGCCGCTTTCATTATACACCATGCGCACGGACTTGCGGCCCATGAAACGCAGGACGACGTCGGTGCCGTCGTCGCGCTGGAAGACATAGAACTTATCGGGGGTGACCATGCCGCCCACGATGGATT
>JAEEGI010009011.1_pt1 | contig 21934 bp, 10 predicted proteins | sample 8958751 | NCBI WGS metagenome assembly JAEEGI01 (sample SAMN16246545, study PRJNA631951) | gut metagenome | biome: gut microbiome; feature: rumen; material: KS-attached | host: Bos | place: Iran: Karaj | collected 2018-10 | reverse complement strand
GCGATGGTATCCTGGAGACAGGTGTCCCTGCCGTACTGCAGGCAGACCGTTATATCGACGTAGTAGGTACAGGAGGCGATCGTAAGAACACCTTTAACATCTCCACCACCGCCTGTTTTGTGATTGCAGGAGCAGGTTACAAGGTGGCCAAGCACGGCAACTATGCCGCCACCTCAGTGAGTGGTGCCTCGAATGTCATCCAGCATCACGGCATCAAGTTTACTGATGATATCGACAAACTGAACCGAAGCCTCAACGAGGCTGGTATCGTGTATCTTCATGCCCAGTTATTTGCCAAGGCCATGAAGTTTGTTGGTCCGATTCGCAAAGCCCTGCAGTTCCCCACCATCTTCAACCTTCTCGGTCCCATCGTCAATCCATCACAACCGAAATGTCAGTTGCTGGGTGTAGCCAACCTCGATCAGATGCGTCTCTACAACAATGTGTATCAGAAGCTTGGCATTGATTATGGCATCGTCAACTCCATCGACGGCTATGATGAGATCTCATTGACTGGCGATTTCAAAGTGACCACCAACAACTACGAGCGTATCTTCAAGCCGCAGGATTTAGGTTTTGCCATCGCCAAGCCCGAGGAACTTGTGGGAGGTGCTACCGAGGAAGAAGCCGCACAAATCTTCGATTCCGTACTTGAGAACCGTGCCCTGCCTGCCCAGAAGAACATCGTACTGGCCAACGCAGGCTTTGGTATTCAGGTTTTGGAGAAGGGACAGAAGAGTATCGAGGAGTGTATTGAAATTGCTCGCGAGAGTATTGATAGCGGTGCTGCGCTGAGAACCTTCAAGAAGTTCGTAGAGCTCAATAGTTAAGATATGCAAGATATCCTACAAGAAATCGTTGCCCACAAGCGCATCGAAGTAGAGCGTTTCAAGGCAGAGCTCAGTGAACGGGAGATTCACCGTCAGGTAGAGACCATTCTAGACTTCAGCACCCTCTCGCTGTCGAAGGCCCTCTGCGCATCAGACAGTGGCATCATCGCCGAGTTCAAGCGTAAGTCGCCCTCGAAGGGTTGGATCAAGGAGGAAGGCAAGGCAGAGGAGATTCCCCTGAGTTATCAGCAACATGGTGCTGCAGCCCTTTCCATCCTGACCGACGAGCATTACTTCGGAGGCAGCGATGAATTTATCCGCATCGCCCGTCATCAGGGTGTGAAGATCCCCATCCTCTACAAGAACTTCGTCATCGACGAATATCAGTTGTTCCAGGCCCGTCTCTGTGGTGCCTCAGCCGTATTGCTGATAGCTGCCTGTCTGACGAAAGATGCCTGTCAAGCCCTGCAGCAAACTGCCCATGAACTGGGACTGGAGGTGCTGTTGGAGATGCACAGTCAGGAAGAACTCGCTTATGCCGAGCAAGAGCCCGACCTTTGTGGCATCAACAACCGTCATCTGGGTTCGTTTGTGACCGATGTAGAGAATTCTTTCCGTCTGGCGGAATATTTACCCAAAGAGGCTGTGAAAGTCAGCGAGAGCGGACTTTCCGACCCTCTGACGGTCAAGCAACTCCGTTCTGCCGGTTTCCGTGGTTTCCTGATGGGCGAGCATTTCATGAAGAGTGCTGCCCCGGGAAAGGCGTTGGAGGCATTTATTCAACAATTATAGTCATTGAGGATGAAGCGCGAAGAATTAGTAATCAAAGTCTGTGGCATGCGAGAAGCAGACAATATCCGCGAGGTAGAGGCCTTAGGCATCGACTGGCTAGGACTGATCTTCTGGCCCAAGTCGAGTCGTTATGTCAGCAAACGACCCGACTACCTGCCTCAGCATGTCAAGCGCGTGGGTGTCTTTGTAGACGAGGTCCCAGAGACCGTTCTGCACCTCTGTCATCTTTATTCCCTCGACTGTCTACAGTTACATGGACATGAGTCTGTAGCCTATATAGACCAGTTGCACCACCTGATAGCAAATCAGGACGATTCCATTCTTCCCCCGCAGACCATCAAGGCCTTCAGCATCGCCACCAAAGACGATCTGGAGCAGACCAAGTCCTATGAAGGACTCGTCGACTATTTCCTCTTTGATACAAAAGGTCCTTCTGTGGGTGGCAATGGCGTACAGTTCGACTGGGACGTGCTCAAAGACTATCACGGCTCTACGCCCTTCCTTTTGAGCGGAGGCATTGGTCCTGACGATGCCCAGCGCATTCATGCCTTCCACCACCCACAATGTATCGGCATCGACCTGAACTCCCGCTTCGAACTCTCTCCAGGTCTCAAAGACATCACCGTCCTCCGAAAATTCTTAAATGAATTAAATCGATAAATAAATTGTACATTGTAAATTGTCAAATTGTAAATGATATGATGAACAAGATTAATCAGCTTTTCGACAATAGCAAGGAGAAAAAACTCCTTTCGCTCTATTTCTGTGCCGGTAGTCCCACGTTAGAGGGTACTGCCGATGTGATTCTCGCCATGCAGCGCAAGGGCATTGCTATGGTGGAAGTAGGCATTCCCTTCAGTGACCCTCTGGCCGACGGACCTGTGATCCAGAGTGCGGCCACCAAGGCCCTGAAAAATGGCATGAGCCTCAGCAAGCTCTTTGCACAGTTGGAAGCCATCAAAGACCAAGTAGAGATTCCTCTGGTGTTGATGGGTTATCTGAACCCTATCCTACACTATGGCATCGAAGCTTTCTGTCAGAGTTGCGTCAAGGCTGGTGTCAGTGGCGCCATCATCCCCGACCTGCCTTTTGACGACTACCTGAACCTCGTCAAACCCATCGCCGACCAGTACGACCTGCGTATCATCATGCTCATCACCCCGGAGACCAGCGAGGAACGTATCCGTTTTATCGATGATCATACCGATGGTTTTATCTACATGGTCTCGTCGGCCTCGATTACTGGTACCCAGAAGAGTTTCGACGATCAGAAGCAGGCCTATTTCCGCAAGATCAACGCCATGAACCTGCGAAATCCCCGCATGATCGGCTTCGGTATCTCGAATGCCCAGACCTTGAAGGCAGCCCAGGACAATGCCGCCGGTGCCATCATCGGTTCGAAGTTCGTCACCCTGCTCGATGAGGCCCAAGGCGATGCCGAGAAAGCCCTCGACACCCTGTTCGAAGCCCTGCAACTATAACGTTTACGTTATTTTTTTCTTCTTTTAGTTCGTAGTTTCACGTATTATTCGTATCTTTGCAAACGAATCGTGAAACTACGGACTAAATTACTAAAAATAAATGATGAAGAGATTATTTCAATTGATGATGCTCTGTCTGCTGATGCCGGTCATGGCCCATGCACAGGCATGGGACGCAGTCCAGTACAAGCAGATTGAACAGAGTATCCGTGTGCCTCAGTTTGCAGACAAAACGTATCTGATCACCAAGTATGGTGCCAAGACCGACGCCACAGCAGCCAAGAATCAGAAGGCCATTCAGAAAGCCATCGACCTCTGTTCGAAGAAAGGCGGTGGTAAGGTCATTGTGCCTGCCGACAAGAAGTTCCTGACGGGCGCCGTCCAGTTGAAGAGTGGTGTGAACCTCGAAATACAGGAGGGTGCTGTCCTGGAGTTTGCCTTCGAACCCGAGCTCTATCCCATCGTAGAGACCTCCTGGGAAGGTTTGGAGTGTTTCAACCTCTCGCCCTGTGTCTATGCCTTCAAAGCTAAGGATATAGCCATTACCGGTAAGGGCACCATCGATGGTGGTGGTTCGAACGAGACATGGTGGCCCTGGTGTGGCAATGGTCGTTTCGGTGCCAAGGAAGGTGGTATTGCCCAAAACAAAGGGGCCCGCGCCAGACTGTTGAAGAACGGCGAGGACGGTATCCCTATGTATAATGAGAAAGGCGAGCGCACGCCTGAGCGTGTATTCGGTCCTCAGGACGGTCTGCGTCCACAACTTGTCAATTTCAACAAGTGTGAGGGAATCTTGATGGAGGACGTCACCCTCTTGCGTTCACCCTTCTGGGTCATCCATCCCTTACACTCTACGGACATCACTGTCAGAAGAGTGAAGATGATCAACGACGGACCTAATGGCGACGGCTGTGACCCCGAGTGTTGTGACCGTGTACTGATTGAAGATTGTTACTTCAATACCGGCGACGACTGCATCGCCATCAAGAGCGGAAGAAACCGTGACGGTCGTGAGCGCAACATGCCCTCACAGAACATCATCATCCGTAATTGCGAGATGAAGAATGGTCATGGTGGTGTGGTGATCGGTTCTGAGATTAGCGGCGGCTGTAAGAATGTCTACGCCCACGATTGTGTGATGGACTCTCCCGAACTGGAGCGTGTGCTGCGCATCAAGACCAACTCCTGCCGCGGGGGCATCATCGAGAACATCAACATGAAGGATGTGAAGGTGGGCGTCTGCAAGGAGAGCGTACTGAAGATCAACCTCGACTACGAGCATAATGAGATCTGCTGTCGTGGCAACTATCCCACGGTGCGTAACGTGTATATGGAGAATGTCACCAGCGAGCAATCGAAATATGGTGTCCAGATCATCGGACTTGATGAAGACACCTATGTGTATGACATCCTGGTGAAGAACTGTAAGTTCAATGGTGTCCAGTCTGGAAATTTCTCTTCCGGCAAGACTCGCAATGTGCAGTTCGACAAGCTCTTTGTCAATGGTTCGCAGGCACTCACTGAGATGCCTTACCAGCATTATAGCGAATGGATGACCTATAGTGAGATGAAGCGTGTGCCGAAGAGCTACCTCCTTGATTTCTCCACCCAGCCCAAATGGAGCTATGTGATGGGTATCGAACTCGAGGGCATGTTGGACACCTATCTGGCTTACGGTGGTGAGGCTATCCGCAAGTACTGTCAGGAATATACCGACACGATGATCAATGCCAAGGGCGATATCCGGGGTTACAACATCCTCGACTACAACCTCGACAATATCCGTACCGGTCATTTCGTGACCCGTATGTATAATCTCTATCCCGAGCCAAAGAACCTCATCGCCATGCAGACCATGATGAAGCAATTGAAGGATCAACCCCGTACCAAGGTCGACAAGGTCTACTGGCACAAGGCCGTTTACGCCTATCAGGTATGGCTCGACGGTATTTTCATGGGTCTGCCTTTCCGTTGTCTGACGGCCCCAATCACAGAAAAGAAATCTCAGAATACTCGGAGTAATCAGAGTATTCTGAACATCTACGATGATGCTGTCAACCAGCTAAAGATCACCTACGAGCGCACCCTCGACCCGAAGACCGGCCTGAACCGTCATGCATACGACGAGACCCGAAACACCTTCTGGGCTGATAAGGAAACAGGATTATCACAACATTGCTGGGCCCGAGCCCAGGGTTGGTACTCGATGGCCCTGATTGAAGTGCTCGATGCCCTGCCAGAGGACTATAGCCGCAGAGGAGAGGTTGTTGAACTTCTGCAGAAGGACCTCGATGCCATTCTCAAGTGGCAGGACAAGAAGACCGGCACCTGGTATCAGGTGATGGACTCTCCAGGCCGAGAGGGCAACTATCTGGAGTCGACAGCCACCTCAATGTTTGCCTACGTGCTGCTGAAGGCTTATAACAAGGGGTATCTCGGCACCAAATACCGCGATGCAGGCATCAAGGCCTATAAGGGTATCATCAACAATATGATCCGCGTGAATGGCGACAAGACCATCTCGTTGACCAACTGTTGTTCGGTGGCAGGTCTTGGTCCGGCTGCCACGCCTGAGGTAGAGGCCGCTTTGAAGAAGATCAACCCCAAGGCCAGTGTCAAGGAGAACAGACGGCGCGACGGAGGCTACAATTACTACCTCTCGGAACCCATCCGCGACAATGATGCCAAGGGCGTAGGACCGTTTATCTGGGCCTCGCTCGAAATGGAGAAATTAGGTTATAACACAGAGAACACGACGGCTGCCATCGACAGGCAAGCCGTCGTGAATCGTCATAATCCCCTGATCACCGAGGTCGATTCCCTGGCTTCACTCAGCGTGGGTAACGGTCACTTTGCCACCACCGTCGATATCACCGGTCTGCAGAGCTACCCTTTTGAATATGGGGCAGGTGTGCCCCTGAACGCCATGTCTGACTGGGGCTGGCACACGTTCGAAAACACCAACAACCTGCAACCCTCAGAGTCGGAGAAGTCCTTTGACTTCGGTCATGGCCATCCGGAGGTGTATGCCGTGGAATTCAAGAAGAATGAAGATGGCCGACATAAGCAGGCTACGGAGTTTTTCCGTGTCAATCCCCATCGTCTGAACCTTGGTACCATCGGTCTCAGCCTCAAAGATGCTAAGGGCGTGGCAATTCCTCTGACCGCATTGAAGCAGCCAAAGCAGTCACTCCTGCTTTGGGATGGCGAGATTGAATCATCCTTCAGGGCAGATGGAGAGTCGGTGGAAGTCACCACCGGCGTTCATCCGCAGAAAGACGCCCTCTATGCACGTGTCAAGAGCAACCTGCTGAAAGACCAACGCGCTGCCATCTCCCTGCGTTTCTCCTACCCTACCGGCAAACATGCCGATGATGCCAACGACTGGACAAAGCCCGAGAAGCACCAGTCAACCCTCATCGCCCAGGACGACCACTCTGCCATCATCGAGCGCACCCTCGATGCCACGAAATACTACGTCCTACTCACCTGGTCAGGTAATGCCACATTGCAAGAATGCGACCGCCATCATTTCGAGCTGACTACCACCGATGATGTGCTGACCTTCGCGGCAGAGTATTCTCCGAGTAATCCGATTAATCAGAATACTCGGATTTCCCTCTTCGACTACGCCAGCTATCACAAGGCCACCCAGAAATTCTGGCATGGCTGGTGGCAGTCGGGGGCCATCGTAGATTTCTCTCAATGCACCGATTCCAGAGCCCAGGAACTGGAGCGCCGTGTGGTGCTTTCGCAGTATCTCACTCAGATCAACTGTGCCAATAACATGCCCCCTCAGGAGACCGGTCTGACCTATAACTCCTGGTTCGGCCGACCTCATCTGGAGATGACTTGGTGGCATGCCGTCGACTTTGCCCTATGGAACCGTCCGGAAAACATCCGTCAGATGCTCGAATGGTATAACACCATCGCCTATCCCGTCGCCCGCAAGATTGCTGAGCGTCAAGGATTTAAAGGTGTGCGTTGGATGAAGATGACCGACCCCTGGGCTGGTGAGGCACCCTCAAATACGGGTTCATTCCTCATTTGGCAACAACCCCACTACATCTATCTCGCCGAGGAGATGTACCGCGCCAATCCAGGAGAAGAGACCTTGAAGAAATACGGCGAACAGATAGATGCCACAGCTGAGTTCATGGCCGATTTCGTAAGTTTCGATGCGAAACAGCATCAGTATTATCTAAAGGGCACTACTGCCATGCAGGAGTGTATGACCAAGGACATCTCCTTCAACCAACCCTTCGAACTTGCCTACTGGCAATACGGTCTCGCTATCGCCAACCAATGGCGTGAGCGCCAAGGCAAACCCCGCAACACTCAATGGGATGACATCGTTACCAAGCTTGCCAAGCTCCCAGAGGTACAAGGTATCTATACCGCCGGTCTTCCCCTCGGCAAGACCGACAACTTAGACAGTTTCGATCCCTTCGACACCGTCTCTCTTGATAGCGGTAGCACACTCTCCACTCTCCACTCTCCACTCTCAACTAAGAAAGAGACCTTCGCTGATAAAATCCGCAACGACCATCCGGCTGTCCTTGGCGCCTGTGGTATGTTGCCTAGCGCGCGCACGCCTTATTCCTTATTATATGATAAAGCTAAGATGAAACAGACCCTCGACTGGGTGATGGCCTATTGGAACTGGCAGACCACCTGGGGCTGGGACTATGGAATGATTGCCATGTGCGCAGCCCGTCTGGGTGATCCTGAGACCGCCTTGAAGGCCCTGCTCATTGACACGCAGAAGAATACCTACCTCAAGAACGGCCACAACTTCCAGACCGCCGATCGCCTGCGCATCTATCTCCCCGGCAACGGTGCCTTGTTGACTGCTATCGCCATGATGTGCGCCGGCTGGGACGGTTGTCAGGAGTCTCTCAACCCCGGATTCCCCAAGGACGGCACCTGGAATGTGCGATGGGAAGGCCTGCAGCGGATGCAATAACACGCAAACGTTTACGCATGATATTAAAGACGAAGACGCATTTTTGTCTCTTTTTTTGCGTACCTTTGCGCTGAATTAAAACAAATTACGAATTTAACTAATTAAATATATTTGTAGAACTAAAACTAACGTGTGTATGAATTTACATCTTAGAAGAGCCGCAATGGCTTTGCTTATGTCAGTATTCTGCTTCACGGCCTTTGCCCAGAAATCCGTTAAGGGTACGGTGAAGGATGCCGCAGGCGAACCACTGATTGGAGTTAGTATCGTCTATGGCAATGGCCAGGGTACAGTGACCGATTTCGACGGAAACTTCACCGTCAGCGTGCCGGACAACACAACTCTGAAAATCTCGTATGTCGGCTACAAGCCCCAGTCCATCAATGTGGCTGGCAAGTCTCAGCTGAACATTACCCTCGAAGAGGACAACACCACACTTGAGGATGTGGTTGTGATCGGTTATGGAACGATGAAGCGTAAGGACCTGACAGGTGCCGTGGCTTCTGTTTCCGGCGACAAGCTCGCTGCCAATCCCGTTTCCAACGTCGCCGAGGCCCTGCAGGGTCAGTTGCCCGGCGTGAATGTCATCTCTCAGGACGGTCGTCCCGGTGCCACCATGTCTATCCGCGTGCGTGGAGGTGGTTCCATCACCCAGAGCAACGAGCCGCTCTATGTGGTCGATGGTGTACAGGTATCATCCATCGATGATATCCCCGCCGACAATATCGAGAGCATCGATGTGCTGAAGGATGCTGCCTCTACCGCTATCTACGGTGCCCGTGGTGCCAATGGTGTCATCCTGATCACCACCAAGGGTGCCAAGGAAGGCACGCCGACTGTGAAGTACAATATGTACTATCAGATCCGTAAGAACGCCGACAACCTCGACATCTGGGATGCCTACAGCCATGTGCTCCACCAGTGGAGCTATGCCACGGCCCTCGGCACCACTTACGCCGACAACGTGGCCAAGTACTATGGTCTCGGTGCAACCTACGGCAACCACATCTCTGAATACAAGAACCAGAGTGCCCACAACTGGACCGACGACGTGATGGGTACGGGCCATTCCTGGAGCCACGACGTGTCTGTCAGCGGTGGTACCCAGCATACCAAGTACTACGCCACGCTGAACTACAGCAACGAGGAAGGTATCCTGATCAACACAGGTTTCCGTCGTTGGGTTGGCAACTTCAAGCTCGCACAGGATATCACCAAGAACCTGAAGTGGGATATGGACGTGCGCTATGGTGAATTGCGTTTCAAGGGCAGTCAATACGGTATCGCCACACAGGCCTACACCTATAACCCCATCGACAATCCCCTGGGTTCAGGTAATGCTGCCGACCTCGGTATGGGAAGTGCCAATGCTGAGGAAGACTACAACCCCGTGGCCATCCTGAATGACTACAGCAACACCCGTCACCGTTATCGCATCGGTATCAACAACGCCCTCACCTGGCAGATCATCCCCGGACTGGTGGGTAAGACAGAGCTCTATCTGAGCCGTAACTGGAGCAAGACCGAGCGTTGGGACGGTGGCAAGACCAACGGCCAGAGCTACAACTACGCAGCCCTGACCAATGGCGACGGCTATAACACCCGTTGGGACACCACCCTGAGCTATGACATGCCTGGTCTGGGTGACAGCCACAAGGTGAACATCATGGCCGGTAACGAAATACTTGGCAGCAAGTCGAACAGCAGCCAGATCATCGGCACAGGCTATCCCGCTGAATGGGATATGGACTATGTCTTCGCCAATATGGCCATGTCAAGCAGCAGCGTTCCCGGCGATGCTGTCAGCAGCAATGTAGGCACACCTGCCCACACCGTATCCTGGTTCGGACGTGTCAACTACAACTTCATGGACCGCTATCTCCTGACTGCCACCCTGCGTGCCGACGGTTCTTCCAAGTTCCATGGCGACAACAAGTGGGGCTACTTCCCCGCAGCCGCTGCTGCCTGGCGTATCTCCGACGAGCCTTTCATGCAGGGCACTCGCGAGTGGCTTGATAACCTGAAATTCCGTGTATCCTTCGGTACCTCTGGTAACGACGGCATCGACGCCGGTCTGTTCGATACCCTTTGGAAGACAGGTACCGCTACCATCAACGGTGAGACCGTCACCACCTATGTTCCTGCCGACTGTCTGGGTAATCCTGACCTGAAGTGGGAGACCACCATCTCGCGTAACATCGGTCTTGACTTCGGTTTCTGGAATGGTAAGCTCCGTGGTACCTTGGACTTCTACTGGAACACCACCAAGGATGTCCTGATGCGTGTGCCTTGCGATGCCACCACCGGTTTCAGCTATCAGTATCAGAATGTCGGCAAGACCTCGAACAAGGGTATTGAACTGAGCCTGAACTATGAGATCATCCGTACCAAGGACCTCAACCTGAGCTTCGGTGCCACCCTCAACCACAATAAGAACAATGTCGATGAGCTGATGGAAGGCGTAGTGGCCAGTGCCCATACCAACTGGGGTTCTACCATGCGCGTACCTTATTATGATTACCTCGTGAAGGTCGACGAGCCCGTGGGTCTTATCCAGGGGCTGAAGAGCGCAGGCATCTATACCGTCGATGACTTCAACGTAGTTGATGGTGTCTGGACCCTGAAGTCTGGCATCCCCGATTACACCGCTACAAGCTATGCAGGTGGCGAGGCCTATAAGAGGCCTGAAGGTCAGAATGCCTTCCCCGGTATGGCTAAGTTCGAGGATCTCGACGGCGACGGCAACATCACCACGAACGACGTCGACATCATCGGTCGCACACAGCCCGACCTCACCGGAGGCTTCAACTTCAACGGTAGCTACAAGGGACTCGACTTTGCCGCCAACTTCGTCTATCAGATTGGTGGTGAGGTGTACAATGCCAACGTGATGCACGCCATGATGGGTAACAAGGACACCGGTCTTGGTCAGGGTCGTCTGATTGAGGTGGCCGACTGCTGGAAGATGTATAATGTCAATGCCAGCGGCGAACTCTATGCCGTGACCGATCCCAGCGAGCTCTCTTCCCTGAATGCCGGTGCAAAGTATGCCCTGCCCTACTCTGAGTATGGTATCGCCAGCTCACAGTTCATCGAGAATGCCTCGTTCCTGCGTCTGCAGACCCTGACCATCGGCTACACCCTGCCGAAGGTGCTCACCAAGAAGGTGGGTGTCAACCGTTTCCGTATCTATGCAACGGCTGGTAACCTCTTCTGCCTGAAGAAGTACAGCGGTCTGGATCCCGACGTGAACGTCAGTCCTTCTGCCGATAGTTCCTACAGTGGATTCCCCACGCCTAACTACGACTTCCGTTCTTACCCGAAGTCACGTACGTTTACTTTCGGTCTCAATGTCACGTTTTAATTAAGAATTAAGAATTAAAGATTAAGAATTATGATTACCAAGATAAACAAAATAGGCCGGTGGGTGGTGTGCGCATCACTTTTCACTATTCACTGTTCACTATTCACTGCTTGTAGTGACTATCTCGAAACAAGCTCAAAGTCAAACGCCGACGGAGAATTCGTATTCTCTAACATGACCACGGCCCGTGCTGCCATGGACGGTGCCTACAGCGAGTGGCACGGTGCCATCAGCTCTCAGATTTTCGGCGACGGTCTGTACTACGCTCTCGACGTAGCCGGTTCCGATATCATGCGCCACCCGGAGAAGTACACGGCACAGCCCCTGCGCCACGTACCAGAGTGTTTCTATGTGAACGGTACCGCTGCTGCCGACTACGATGCAGTGGGATATGGTAAGGAAGCGCCCAACAGTCCCTATAGTGTATTGTTTGCCGTCATCGGTAAGGCCAACGCCGTTGCCTCGGCCATTGAGGAAAAGAGCGACTTCGAGGAGATGATAGCCAGTGGTAAGGCTACCGACCTGAGCCAGCTCTATGGCGAGGCCGTCGCCATGCGCGCCACCTGCTACCGCGAACTGATCAAGTACTACGGCGACGTGCCCTATCAGAGCAAGATGGGTGCTGCCGCATTGGGTCTCTCGCCCCGCGATTCCATCTATGATGTCATCATCGCCGACCTGAAGAAGGTGGAGCCCCTGATGAATCCAGTTGGCAAGGACAAGCGTTACTTCTCACAGACCTATGTCGATGCCCTTATCGGTCGTCTGGCTCTGGAGGCCGGCGGTTATCAGACCCGTCGTGGCGACATCAACTACAAGGACGGCAGCGGCAACGCCCTGACCTTCGAGACCAAGGGTTCGCAGAACAACGGTGCCACCTATGGCCGCCGCAGCGACTGGAAGAACCTCTATACCACCGCCAAAGAGTATTTCCAGAAGGCCATCGACCACAAGGGCACGGCCAAGCTCTCAACCAACTACTACGACTTCTTCGTACAGCTGCACGGCGATGATGCCAGCTATGCTGAAGAGTCCATTTACGAGGAGCCCTTCCAGCAGGGTGCCAGCGGCAACGACCCCCGTCCCTACTCACTCGGACGTCCCTCTGCCGGCGGTAGCTCCAACAACTACCCCTGTAAGAACTACGGTCAGGGTCGTATCAACCCGGCTTTCTACTATGGTATGTTCGACCCGAAGGACACCCGTCGTGACGTGAGCTGTGCCGTGACAGGCAGCGATGGTAAGGCCGGCAGGGAGAAGCTCATCCCCTTCACGCCTGGTTCACAGGCCAATGGTGGTGGTATCGCCTGCAACAAGTTCGACGAGAACCGCCAGGTCACCACATGGACCAAGAACCAGCGTCGTTCAGGTATCAATGGTCCGTATATGCGTATGGCAGAGGTCTACCTCGGACTGGCAGAGGCCGCTGCCGGCATCGGCGACGACGCCACCGCCAAGCAGTACCTGAAGGCCATCCACGACCGTGCCTTCGGTGCCAACAGCAATGTCGATGCCTATATCGCCTCGAAGGGTTCTCTTACCGAGGCCATCATCGATGAGCGCGGCTTCGAGTTCGCCGGTGAGGGTGACCGTCGCTGGACACTCATCCGCTCTGGCTTCATCGCCCAGAAGATCAAGGCCGTGAAGGACCTGACCCGTAAGATGCTCGACGGTCTGAAGAACGATGGTTTCTATACCTTCGAGAATGGCAACACCATCTCTGCCAATATCTGGACGAAGCTGGTTGATGCCAAGGCTACCTATGGCAAGCGTCTCACCGAACAGACCCCTGCCGGCAGCGAGAATGACCCCGTACTGTCTCCCGGATGGCGTGGTGTCAACAACGACTGGACCAACTATGGTCTCGATTACAAGGGCGACACCAAGACCAACCTGGCCATTCAGGGCTTGTTCAAAAAGCTGAGTGACGAGGAGATTGCAGTCCTCGAGGCCGACGGCTATACCAAGACCGCCTGGGGCAGCGTGCTGGTCGACAACGATGATGAATACTACAAGTATCTCTTCTTCGAGTACGACTACGACAAGGCACCCATCTACCTCTTCCCGTTCTCACCGAACACCATGTCCACCGGTGGTTTCACCAATGGCTATGGTTTCAAGAACAACTAAAGAATAAAGGGCTGCGAGATCGCAGCCCTTTATTGTATATTTCCTAATCGGCAGGAAAGGTGAAGTCCACTTTCTGAACACCTCCACCATAGATGGTCCGGAAATCATCACGCATGGAGATGACGTAATAGCCGGCCTCACGCCATTTCGTCCCGAGCGAGAGAGCTTTCTCACGGTTGGCATGGTCACGGGCTTCATCGTCGGCTATCAGCATGAAGGCAGCCGTACGGTACTTCTTGTTGCTCAGACAGTAGTTGTGCATAGCGCTGTCGCCACCACTGTTACCGAACGACAACACAGGCACCTTGCCAATCTCCTGGGTAATCTGAAGCACCTTGTTGGTCTTCAGGTCCTTGATGATCAGGCTGTCGGTACGTATCAGATACTCCTCCTTGCCCATGGTGTAGTTGACACCGGCCTCGTCGCCCTGATTGCTGGACTTGAGCCAGACGTCCATGCCGATCACCCTGTTGGGCTCGATACCGATAGACTCCACCAGCGAGCGGCAGATGAAGCGGTCAGAACCGGAGACGACATAAAAGGTGAAGCCGTTGTCCTTCAGATAGTCGAACACCTCGAGCATGGGCTTGTAAAAGCTCTGGCCATAGGTCATGCCCGTGAACCCGTTAGCGGGAAAGGCTGCGTAGGTTTTCACATAGCTATCAAACTCTGCCAGGGTCATGCCGGCGTAGGCTTTTGCTGCCGCACGGGCGTGGATCATATCGAAATGGTCGGGGAGCGGTTTTCCGTGACGGACGAACTCGCGGATATCCCGTGCTGCCTGGCGCACATCCTCGGGAGCCTTGTCACGATAGGTGACATCGTCCAAAACGCGGTATTCCAGCATGTTGTATTCAAAATAGGTGGGATAGAGCTCACCTACGAAGGTACCGTCCATGTCGAAGGTGGCAATACGGTCTTCCAGACTGATATAGTTGGGCGACTGCGGGTTGGTCACATCCTTCACATAATCCTGCAAGGCCGCCAACGCCTCACATTGGTTCCAAGAAGGGAAATAGTCCTTCTTTGCCGGGGCCACTACCGGGTTGTCTTCATTGTTACACGATACCAGTACGTCTGCGCCGCATAAAATCGTTAGGATGACGGCGAACATCCATAGTCTTGACTGTTTCATTTCCTTATACAATTATTTTGGGTTGCAAAGGTAGAAATAAAAACCGAATATTCAAAGAAAAACACAGTATATTTCTCAAAAGGGCACAAAGGGGTCAGGCACTTCTGTGTCCCCGTAAACGTTTTAGTAACATTTAATGGAAAAAAGTGTTCAGAATGGGAATAATATGCGTAATTTTGCAGCGGAATACAAACTACCTATTTTATATATGAACCGAATTCTTTCAACAGTAGTGCTGGCCGTCATCGCCCTGTCGATGACGGCCCAGACACAGGCTCCGGCCTTCCCCGGTGCCGAGGGTCACGGACGTTATGCCACAGGTGGACGCGGAGGTAATGTCGTCCACGTCACCAATCTGAACGACTCTGGTACAGGCTCGTTCCGGAGTGCTGTCAGCAGCGGCAAGCGCATTGTCGTGTTCGACGTCGGCGGCATCATAGAGCTCAAGAGCGACCTGACCATCAAGGACAACATCACCATCCTCGGACAGACAGCCCCCTACCCCGGCATCACTCTCCGCTACCGCACGGTCCGCCCGGGCAGCAACAATATCATCCGCTTCATCCGCATCCGACGTGGAGAGGAAAAGGATGTCAACGACGGAGCTGACGCCACATGGCAACGCGGCAAGAAGAACATCATACTCGACCATTGCTCCTTCTCGTGGAGCATTGACGAGATAGCCTCGTTCTACGACAATCAGGATTTCACCATGCAATGGTGTACCATCGGCGAAGCATTGGCCAATCCCGGCCATTCGAAAGGTGAGCACAGCTACGGCGGCATCTGGGGCGGTAAGGGAGCCTCCTTCCACCACAATCTGCTCTGCCACATGCAGAATCGTGTGCCCCGCTTCTGTGGAGCACGCTACGGCGAAAACAACATCAGCTACGACAAGACCAGATACACCAGTCCCCTACAGGCAGAAATCGTTGATTTCCGCAACTGCGTGATGTACAACTGGGGCAACGGCAATGGCTGCTATGGCGGTACCGGCGGTGGTCAGGTCAATATCGTCAACAACTATTACAAGGCCGGTCCGGCCACGGTCAATAAGACACGCGTCACACAAGTGTCCGTAGCCACTTCCAGCAATGCCGAAGGGTCAGCATACATGGGCTACTGCTCACGCTATTTCATCCAAGGCAATTATGTTACAGCAGCCGGCAACAATGCCCAGGACTACGACTGGAAGGGCGTGATCTACGACAGCGGCACATCGACCATCAACGGCGAGGACTACTGTCCCGATGCCAAGCACCTTTACGGCGAGAATGTGACATACGTGAAGAACAGCGCAGGTACCGACTGCGTGAAGATAGCGATGGACGAACCCACGGAAACCGGCGAAGTGACCACCCACACAGCGGGGATGGCCTTCGAGAAAGTCCTGGCCAACGGCGGTGCCTCGCTCTATCGCGACAATGTGGATGCCCGTTATATGGACGAGGCCCTGAATGGCACGACCCACTATACAGGTTCAGCCACTAAGACCGGCGATGGAAAAAGTGTCACGCATCGTCCCGGCATCATCGATTTTGTGAGAGATCAGGGTGAATATACGCTTGAATCCACCGCCCGACCCGCAGGCTTCGACACCGACAAAGACGGCATCCCCGACGAATGGGAGACTGCCAACGGCCTGAACCCCAACGACGCCAACGATGCCAAGCTCTACACCATCGACACCGAGAAGCAATGGTACACCAACCTCGAGGTGTATGCCAACTCGCTCGTGGAAACCATCATGAAGCAGGGTAATGCCGATGCCGAGAGTGCCGTCGACGAATACTACCCCGTATATCAGACACCCACCGCCATCCATCACACATCATCCATCAGCCATCTTCCATCCCCCACCTACAACCTTGCCGGCCAGCGTGTGGATGCCAACTACAAAGGTATCGTCATCCGCAACGGCAAGCGAATGATTCAGAAATGAGCATAAAGAAAGTCGTTTCATTAGCAGTCCTGCTGTTGCTGTCTGTTGCAGTCTTTGCATCCGACAGCAGCCATATACAGAACAACGGGGTTCAGATTACCCTCGCTGCCGGATGGAACGAGTCACTCTACGCCGAATGGCAGCAGACGGAGGGAGCCGACAGCTATCACGTCTACGTCAAGGGCGGACAATACAACAGATATACCCGTATCGACGACCAGCTGATCCGCAGCTACGGCAGTTATAACCGTGCGGATGTTCCTGGTCTGAAGGCCGCCAACGACTATACCGTCAGGATCATCCCCGTCAGGGACGGCCAGGAAGACGAGTCCTTGGCCAGTACAGCCACAGACATCACCGTCTGCAACTTCAACCGCGACGGCTATGCCCACCATCAGGCCACAGCCGGTATCGGTGCCTATAACGATGACGGGACGCTGAAAGACGGCGCCCGCATCCTCTATATCAGCAAGGATAACGCCAAGACCGTCACCCTCAGCATGATGGTCGACCAGAAGGGCAAGACCGAAACCCGCACTGGCATACAGGACATCCTGAAGGCCTACGAGAAAGGCGCAGAGACCCGTCCGCTGGCCATCCGCATCATCGGACTCCTCAAGAAAGAAGACATGCCCGTGCTGGGCAGTTCAGCCATCGGTCTGCAGGTGAAAGGCAAAGGCCAGCAGATGAACCTGACGCTTGAGGGCGTGGGCAACGATGCCACTCTGCACGGTTTCGGCGTGCTGGTTCGCAACTGCCGCTACGTGGAACTGCGCAACTTCGCGGTGATGATGCATCCTGAAGACGGCATCAGCTTCGACACCAACAACGAGCATCTCTGGGGACATCACCTCGACATCTTCTACGGTCAGAACAAAGGCGGCGACAAAGCCAAGGGCGACGGCTCGTTCGACGTGAAGGGAACCAAATACGCCACCATATCAGCCGTCCACTACTGGGACAGCGGCAAATGCAACCTCAACTCGAACGGCGATGAGGTGGAGTATGTGACGTATCATCACAACTGGTTCGACCACAGCGACTCCCGTCATCCCCGTGTCCGCAAGTCGCAACATCTGCACGTGTTCAACAATTATTACGACGGCAACTCGAAATACGGCGTCGGGGCCACCACCGGCAGCTGTATCTTTGTGGAGAAGAACTACTTCCGCAACTGCAAATATCCGATGCTCATCTCCATGCAAGGGTCTGATGTCCACAACGGCATCGGATCGAGCAGCGACACCAAGGGCACGTTCTCCAAAGAGGACGGTGGAATGATCAAAGCCTTCGGCAACTACATGACCGGTCAGAAGAGCTTTGAGCCGTACACAGCCGACGATGCCACCTTCAGCCGCCATTTCGACGCATACGCGGCTGAGAACCGCAGCGACCAGGTGCCGGCAGAGGTGACAACACTCCAGGGAGGCACAGGCTATAACAACTTCGACACAGCCGACGACTTCTACACCTATACGCCCGATGATGCGAGCGATGTGCCGGCCATCGTGACGGGGCAGTATGGAGCGGGACGATGCCAGAAGGGAGACTTCCAGTACACCTTCGACAACACCACCCAAGACACCAACGACGGTGTCATCACCGACCTCTCCAACCAATTAGCCAACTACACCAGTTCACTGGTCAAGATCTACGGCGACATGGGTTCCACCACCGCCATCCATCACCCATCATCCATCAACCATCTTCCATCTTCCATCTTCCATCTCTCCGGTCAGCGCGTCGATGAAAACTACAAGGGAATCGTCATCCGCGACGGCCGCAAGATCAAACAATAGTATTTCTATCGTTCCGGCACGACCGAAACGGCTCTTGCAGGTTGCATCCGACGATTTTAGACCGTCGGAACAACTTAAACGGCCATCTGAGATGAAAAAACCTCGGCCATCAAGGGCGTTGGAAGAGGCCTGTTATTCCAACGACTGTCCCCGAAGCATTTTCCGATTAGAATATTTGGTGGTTTCCTGTAAAATTACTATCTTTGCACAACAATACAACAGTCAACATTTATGAAGAAGAATCTATGGATGCTCGCCGCCATCCTTCTCTGCGGCGTAATGACGGCACAGGCCGCCGAGGTATCAGATAGTCTGATACAAGACAGTAGGGCGAACGATGCCGTTTACTATAAGTTCAACTACCCGTCGGTCAATACTGACGGTGAGGAGGTGGTGCTCTCGGCATTACTCGTTGCATGGAACCCCGAGGAACCAAAGACGACCGACAGCATAGAGTCGGTGCACATCTACAGCCATTTTACCATCACGGCAGACTACGAGTGCCCCACGTCGGACCAAAATTTGAAGGAACGCATACTGTTCGCCCTGCTTGCCAAGGAAGACTACGGACTGGGATTTGACGAAGACCAGAACTTCATTTCCCATTGTATCATCATCGCCCCCGATTACGAGGGCTACGGCATCACAAAGGATTTGGCACACCCCTATCTGGCACAAGAACTGACAGCACGTCAGATGACAGATGCCGTGGACTATGGACTGAAACTCTATCAGAAGCATGTTGACGACAATCGGGCACTTCACTTCAAGAGCGACTGGCGGTCGTTCGGCTTCGGATTCTCACAGGGCGGTGCCGTAGCATTGGCCGTTCAGCGCCGCATAGAACAGCAGGGAACAGACCAAGAACTGCGCTACCGTGGCAGCATCGTTGGCGACGGCCCGTACGACCTCATCGCCACCATGCGCTACTACATGGAGGACGACGGTAACAGCTACGACACGGAGACCGACCACCGCAAGGGAATAAACACCATGCCAATGGTCGTACCAATGATTATACAAGGTATGCTGGATACGCACCCCGACATGAAGAGCCATAAACTGGAGGACTATCTCTCGCAGCAGTTCCTCGACACGGGCATCATGGAGTGGCTAAAGAGCAAGGAGTGGAAAATAAACGACATTCACGAGAAGTGGTACGAACAGCTCCAGGAGGGTTTTGAGGCCAACGGCCGCACCTACTCCAAGGAGCAGATGGCCGAACTGTTCCAGTCGCCCAAGGAGGACCGCGTATGGGCTCACCTCGACAAACTCTTTACCAAACCATTTTACGACTATCTGGCCGATGCATCGAATTTCAACGCCGTTCCCACCGAGAAGGGTGATGCCTGCAAGGATCTGCACCGGGCACTGGCCGACAACAGCGTCGCCTCCGGGTGGCAGCCGAAGCATCGCATCCAGTTCGTCCATTCAAAAGGCGACATGGTGGTACCCTTCAGCAACTACCTTTCCTTCCGCGATGCCCACCCCGACGGAGAGGGCGACTGGTACAGGATTGACGACAGCGTCACCCCTTCTGACCACATTAACGTAGGCACCGAGTTCTTCCTTTTCCTGTGCACCACCGGCACCTACGGCGAGGTGTTCCAGTGGCTCGACAAGGATCCGGCGGCAGCAGGAATTCAAGACGTTGAGATCGCTTTACAAGACAATACCCTCGGCGATGGAAATCACAATCCTCGATTCACCAATGCCTGGTACACGCTCGACGGCCGTCGCCTCAATGGCAAGCCCACAGCCAAAGGACTGTATATCTATAACGGAAAGAAGGTCGTCATCAACGGCAAGCGCTGAATTGATTACGTAAACGTTTACGATAATTATACCTTGCAAAAGCCTTTAAATTATCATAATTTATATGTATCTTTGCAATCTGAAACGAATATAATCATTCATTAACTCTAAACAATAACATTATGCTAACAAGACAGATGAAGCAAATGCTCGTGGTGTTCCTGGCGATGCTAGGGATGTCACAAAGTGCTGCGGCTGCTGACTTCAAGGACTTCAGCGTGATCGTCAACAATCAGGACGGCACGTTGCTGACCGCCGAAGAGCAGACCCAGGGCACAGCCGTTGAGTTCGGTGTGGCAGTAGCCGACGGTATAGTAAGCCGTGTGGCCAAAGACGATGCCAGCGCCGTCGCTACCGTCAGCGGCAACTATCACAGCGATCATGGTTGTACGAACCTGAAAGTGGTGGTACCCAACGGGACTAACGTGAAGATCACCGTGGGACAATGTACCTACAGCAGTTCAGCCATCAAGGTAACCAACGCCAATGGTGAGGAAGTGGCCACCAAGACCCCATCGTCACCCGCTTGTTGGAAGAACGACCGTAACAACGTCGACGTGCTCTACTACACCGGCGAGGCTACGACCCTCACCATCTCCGGCATGAGCTATTGCCCCTACGTGGCCGTAAGCGCCCTGACCGAGGAGGAGATTGCACAGCTGAACACAGAGTTCACCCTGACCTATTTTGATACCGACGGTACAACAAGCCTCGGCATCCAGATGGTGAAAGGCCAGACTGCCATCGGCGAGTTTGCCTTCGGCGCGAATGACATCACCCAGTTGGATGGTGTTGTGTTCCGCGGCTGGTTTACTCAACCCAAGGGCGGCAAGAAGATCAAGGAGACCGACAAGGTGGAGGGCGACATGAGTCTTTATGCCGTTGTCACACCTATGGAGATTGCCGACAACAAGTCTGCCTATGCATACGACATGACGACCGACGCCTTCGATCCCGCTGACCACGAGTGCATCGAGATTGCCGACGGCGGCTATTACTACAATACCCACGGTTGGACCTTCGGCCCCGGCCAGACCATCAAGCTTTGGGTAGGCGGCGATGCCACCATCACTATCGGCGGTTGCGCTTATTCAAGCGGCGAGCCTATCGTCATTACCGATGCTGACGGCAACAATGTCGGCTCTATAAGCGGTAAGAACGATTCTGACGGCGGACAGAACACCTTCGAGTATGAAGGTCCCGCCACGATACTGACCTTGACCTTCGGTAACCGCGACTATATCCACAGCGTGGCTATCGCCAATCACAGCAAGGCAGCTCCAGCTGAAGTGAAGGCACAATGGAGTTGGAAGGACGGCGTGCCCGCTTCTATCGCCAACGTGCATATTGAAGGTTCTACCGGCACCGTCGCCTCTGACGTGGCAGGCATCGATCTCTTCGTCGACGCCAGCAAGGGTAAACTGAAGTCGAATGGCGACAATGTGCAGTTCAACCAGGGAACGATCATCCGCGTACCCGTCAAATCATCAGACGACGTGGTAACCGTAGTTGCACACCCCTATAACTTTACGGAAATCAAGATTGGTGGTAACATTTATAACACGGAGACCACCGAATACAAAGCCAACGCTTCTGACGCCTCCAACGGCTATGTAGAGGTGGAGGCAACGACTCATTTCTACCTCTACTCCATCAGCGTCGTCCAGAAAGAGCCGAAGG
>JAEEGI010009001.1_pt1 | contig 21949 bp, 21 predicted proteins | sample 8958751 | NCBI WGS metagenome assembly JAEEGI01 (sample SAMN16246545, study PRJNA631951) | gut metagenome | biome: gut microbiome; feature: rumen; material: KS-attached | host: Bos | place: Iran: Karaj | collected 2018-10 | reverse complement strand
AACTGGCTCAACGTTCGTTTCGACGAGCGACACAGAAGTTATTGTAAAACTTATTGCTAAAAGCTACAAAAAAGGTTTGGAGCGTGCGCTTACAGACACAATCCAGATGATAAAAGGTTCGTTCTCGCTTTGCGTAATGACGGAAAAATGCCTTATCGGCGCTCGCGACCCGAACGGAATACACCCGCTTTGCTTGGGAAAACTGGATAACGGTTGGGTTCTGGCAAGCGAAAGCTGCGCCCTTGACGCTATCGGTGCTGACCTCGTGCGCGACATTAACCCAGGCGAGATTGTTATAATAAACGATGACGGCGTTCTTTCGTTCCAGTTCGGCGAGCATACGGCAAAGCGCACATGCGTTTTTGAGTATGTTTATTTCGCTCGGCCGGACTCGATAATAGACGGCATTCCTGTTCAGGAAGCAAGGCTCCGCATGGGCGCGGTCCTTGCGCACGAGTCTGGTGTTGACGCGGATGTGGTTATCGGTGTTCCAGATTCGGGACTTGGCGCAGCGATGGGATACGCAAAGGCTTCCGGCATTCCATATGCGATGGGCATTGTTAAGAACAAGTATATTGGACGCACGTTCATTGCGCCGACGCAGAGCGAGCGCGAAAAGCTTGTTTTTGTTAAGCTTAATGCTCTTAAAAGCGATATAGCGGGAAAGCGCATTGTCGTTATTGACGACTCAATCGTCCGCGGAACGACGAGTAAGCGTCTTATCTCTCTTTTGCGCAGGGCCGGTGCCAAGGAAGTCCATTTCCGTATTTCAAGCCCGCCAGTAAAATTCCCGTGCTACTTCGGTATAGATACTCCGAGCAAGAACCAGCTTATCTCTTCTTCAATGGATGTTGATGAACTTTGCAAAGAGATAGGCGCGGACAGCCTTGCGTTTATTTCTATAGACGGCATGTTCAATGCGCTTAAGGATATTCTTCCAGAATCATACGGCTACTGCAAGGGATGCTTTACCGGCGAATATCCGGTTTCTGTTCCCGGCGAGCTTAACGGAAAGAGGCTTTAAAGATGATAGATTACAGACAGTCTGGTGTTGATGTTGAAGAAGGCTACCGCGCCGTCAATAAATACAAGGAATCTGCGAAAAGAACGGCGATTCCTGGCGTTCTTAACGGACTCGGCAGTTTCGCCGGAATGTTCGCCGTCCCCGGCGGCATGAAAGAGCCTGTTATGGTTTCTGGCACGGACGGCGTTGGCACGAAGCTTGACATAGCGTTCGCCATGAGAAAATACGACACAGTAGGCATTGACTGCGTTGCGATGAGCGTTAACGACATCCTTTGCACAGGCGCAAAGCCGCTTTACTTCCTTGACTACATTGCTTGCGGAAAGCTTGACGCTGACATTGCCGCCGACCTTGTAAAAGGCGTTGCGGACGGTTGCGTTGACAGTAACTGCGCGTTGCTTGGCGGCGAAACTGCCGAGATGCCCGGCTTTTACGATGAAGGCAAATACGATGTCGCAGGCTTTGGTGTAGGTATCGCTGAGAGAAGTGACATTATTACTGGCGAGAATATTCAGGAAGGCGATGTTATAATCGGACTTTCTTCTACAGGCGTTCATTCTAACGGTTTTTCCCTTGTAAGAAAGCTCGTTACAAACTACGACGAGCCTTTTAACGGCCAGAAGATAGGCGAGGTTCTTTTGGAGCCTACGCGCATTTACGTGCGCCCGGTGCTTGCTGTTCTTGAGGACTTCAGGAAGTCTGTTCACGGCATGGTTCACATTACCGGCGGCGGCTTTTACGAAAATGTTCCGCGTATGTACCCGGAAGCGAACAAAAAGCGCGCGGCAAACGGGAAAAAGCCTCTTATAAGCGTGTTTAATAAAGGCAGCTGGGAAATCCCTGCAGTGTTTGACGAGCTTGTGCGCCGTGGTGCGGATCCAGCTCGCATGTTCAATACATTTAATATGGGTATCGGTTTTATGCTTGCAGTTAGCGCAGACAAAGCTGATGAAATTGTCGCGCGCTTCAACGCTTTCGCCGCCGCCGACAAAGGCCGATGTGCCGACATGAAAGCGTGGAAAATCGGCGTTGTTGAAGAAGCTGCGGGTAACAAGGCGGAAACACAGGCGGAGCAGGTGCTTTTCCGGTAGTTGTATTGTGCCGCAGACGTAAAGAGAGGTATTTATGGCTAAAATCAAAGGTGCATGGAAAATCAAGTTTCTTCTTGGAACTATAGGAAAGATAAGGCTTTTTACCCTTAATAAAGTTGCCCGCAATTGCGGCAAGGCGCAGGAAAAGACACTGCGCGGCATTCTTGAATACGCAAAAGATTCAGAGTGGGGCAAGGCGCACAACTTCGCCGAGATTCTTGCCGCCCCAACTGCCGAAGAGCTTTATGCCCGCTGGCAGAAAAACGTTCCGCCGCAGGACTACGAAGATCTTCGTCCGTTCGTTGAGCGCCATAAAAACGGCGAGGCAAACGTGCTTTTCCCCGGAAAACCTATGATGTATGCCACTACAAGCGGTACAACAAAGGAGCCCAAATGGGTTCCTATCACAAACGAATATTATTCCAACGTCTACAGCAAAATGACACATCTTTGGCTTTATTCGTTTATGATGCACCGCCCGAAAGTTTTTGAGGGCAAATGTCTTTCTATCGTAGGTAAGGCAATAGAAGGTGCGGCTCCTGACGGAACTGTGTACGGTTCTGTTTCCGGAGTTACACGGCGCGACTGCCCTGAGTTTATGAAAGGTCTTTATGCCGAATCTGCTGATGTGTTCGATATCGCGGACTACAAGGCGCGCTACTACACGCTTATGCGTACCGGCATCGAGCTTGATATCTATCTTCTTATTACTGCGAATCCGTCCACGATCATTGAGATGCAGAAAAACGTAAACGAAAATTTTGAAGATTATGTAAAGGATATAGAGAACGGAACGCTCAAAGCAGACCTTAACATTCCAGCAGATGTTCGTAAGGCTCTTGAGCCATGCTATAAGCCTAATCCAAAACGGGCTGCTGAACTTCGCGCGCTTAAGGCAAAATACGGAAATCTTCTTCCAAAGCATTTCTGGCCGAACATCCAGGTTCTTACGACTTGGAAGTGCGGTAACACACGCGTTTACATGGAGAAATTCACGGATTTCTTCCCGGAGCAAATGCTTTATCAGGAATTCGGATATTTCGCGTCAGAGTGCCGCACTGGTCTTGTAATGAACGGCGCGAACGATACAGTTCTTTTCCCGCACATGCACTACTTTGAGTTCGTAAAGCAGGAAGATATTGAAAATCCGAATCCACGCTTCTATCAGCTTACTGAATTGGAGCAGGGCAAGCGTTACTGCGTATACGTAACGACTTATGCCGGACTTTACCGCTACAACATGAACGACCTTATTGAAGTTACAGGAAAATACAAGACAATTCCGACGATTCAGTTCATTCAGAAGATAAACGGCATTGTTTCTATGACAGGCGAGAAAATCCATGAGCGCCAGTTTATGGAGGCTGTTGAGGAAGCAGAAAAAGAGACAGGCATTAAAACTCAGTTCTATGTGGGTTTTGCTGATATTGAAAACTCTACGTACCGCTTCTATTTTGAATTCCAGAATCCTGATATTACGCAGGAAACAGCTGATAACTTTGGCAAAGTCGTTGACGAAAAACTTAAGAAGATTAACTGCGAGTATGAAGGAAAACGCGTTTCGTTCCGCGTGAACGACCCGATGACGTTCATACTTCAGAAAGACTCGTATGAGACATACAAGAGAAATTGCATTGAGCGCGGCACAAGAGACGGTCAGTTCAAGCTTAACCTTCTTATGCAGGATGAAAAACGCCACGCTATGTTCAAGGAACTTATTCGGAAATAATGATTGAAAACTGCGATGCCGTCATTTTTGATTTTGACGGCACATTGTACGACTACAAAAACATTCCTCTGAATACAGTTTTGAATGCGCCTCTTCGTTTTTTCCGCATAAAAGCGGAGCGTGATGCCCGGCGGAATCTTAAGGGCATTGATTTCGGCTCGGCGGAACGCTTTAATGAAGCTTACGCCGCCGAAGTTGCAAAGCTTTCCGGTATGAGCATTGAGGATGCAGCCGACTGGTGTTTTTCTTCCGGTCCCGCCAACATGCTCGACGTTCTAAGAAAAAAGTATCATTGCCGCCTGACAGTTCCGCAAGTTTTTGCACGGCTTGCGGAAGCCGGTATAAAAACGGCCGTTTTCTCCGACTATGCGTATGTAAAAGAGCGTATGGCGGCAACAGGTCTGCCGGCTGATATGTGCAAGAATCTGTTTTCGGCGGAGGAACTTGGGGCTTTAAAGCCGTGTCCGCGTCCGTTTTTGGAAATAGCCGCCGCGCTCGGTGTTGAACCGGAACGTTGCCTTGTCGTAGGTGACCGCAATGACACGGACGGCGAGGGGAGCCGAAAAGCAGGCATGAAGTTCATCCAGATTGTTACTCATAAAACAAAAGTTACTGATTTCGCCGCCGGGCATCCTGTAATCGTTTGGGATGATTTTGCATCTTCCGTTTTGGACGATTAATCTTTCGCTTCTGCTTCCCAGCAGTTCTGCTCTATTCCCGCCATTTTAACCATACACGCATGAGCTTTTTTTAGCATTTGTATGGAACTGTGCTTTCGCGGAAGTGTCAAATCAGGTAAAATCGGCTCACCAATTGTGAGCGTTATAAGCGGCTCGTTTCGTTTGCTTCTAAAAATCTTATATAAGCCTGTGCGCGGGCGGTAAGAAATTACCATCGGAATTATGGGGATATTGTATCTGTAGGCGAGCGAGAACGCCCCCAGTTTGAACGGTCTTATCGGCTCGTAAAATGCCCAGCGGCATGATTCCGGGAATATGTGAATCCACTTTTTCTTTTCATGAAGATGATCGAGTGCCTCATTGAACTTTTTAGCGGCAGAAAGTGTCTCTGGCAGCGGTATGCCGCCTGCTCCAAGAACTTGAAAAGCGTCTTTTGTAAACAAAAGGTCTGCGCGAGCCGGGAACCAAAGCCTTCTGTATTTTACAGCCTGCAATACAGCCAGAAAATCCCAGCGGTAAACGTGATTGCAGATGGTTATCGCTCCGTTTTTTAAAAGTTTCTTGTTTTTGCGGATATTGTTTTTCCCTTTTATACGAAGGCCATATATAAGCGGATGAAGAGCGAATACGGGGATGAATGCTCCTGCGTAAATTATAAACTGACGGAGTTTTGCCCCAAAAGAGTTGTCCTCGAACGGATAATTAGCGTCTATCGTTTTGCGTTCTTTAGTAAAAACAGGCTGAAAGATGAATTCATCCGGCTTTTCAGGATATTTTATCCCAGTTTCTGGAATGAAAACTCCATCTTTTACGATATGCTCTTTCATAGTTTGAGCATACCAAAAAAGACATTATTGTGCAAATCGATCCTTGTTTACAAAAATCCGTGTGACTGATACTATTTCCGCATGAATACAGACAATAACAGCGAACATCGCGTAAAAACAGCCGTCCTCGTTTCTGGCGGCGGCACAAACTTGCAGGCTCTTATTGATGAAGAAAAGCGGATGGATGCGTCCGGAGAGCCTTGCCCATATAAAATAGAAATCGTTATTTCAAGCACTAAAGATGCTTATGCGTTGGAGCGTGCGGCTGCCGCCGGCATAAAAGCCGAGGTTGTTAGCCCATATTCTGTTTTGGGCGCGGCTTATACGCGCTCTACACCCCGCGATACAAAACGCCTTGCTGTTTCCAACAAAGTTCTGGAACTCTGCCGGGAATATGGCATAGAAGCCATCGTGCTTGCCGGCTTTTTGACAGTTCTTTCAGGCGACATCATTTCGGAATACTCCGGCAGAATAATAAACCTTCACCCGGCTTTGCTTCCGAAATTCGGCGGTGTCGGAATGTGGGGGCATAATGTGCATGAAGCAGTTCTTGCGGCGGGCGAAAAAGAGTCCGGCTGCACGATTCACCTTGTTGACGCGGGGTGCGACACTGGAAAAATCCTTTTGCAGCGGAAGGTTCCTGTTATGCCGGGCGACACGCCGGAAAGCCTTTACGCGCGTATTGCGCCGCTTGAGCACGAAGCTATGGTGGAAGGACTTAAGCTTCTCTCTGCTTCGCTTTCCAAACGGAGTTAATCATTCTCCACTTAAAAGAAAGCGGCTCTATGGCTTCTGCATTAAAAGCTGTATCCCGCAAAAATGGTGCTTCCGGGGCGAAGTCTATCAAAGCAAATGGAAAAACGGTCATACGGTGTGGCTCAAAGACAGCAGTCGGCGTGATTTTTCCGTGCGGCTCGTCACCCTGTGAACGTGGCTCGCGGCGCTCTGTGTCATGTGCACTATACGCGGCGCGTGATGACGTAAAGCCTACGCAATATCCCCTTGCGCGGCTTTCTATTGGCTCAAATCCGGCGTTCGCGCAGAATGTGCGTATATCTTCCAAAAACGGAATAGTCACTTTGCAGAAAGCCGCCGTAAAGTTTCCGAATCCTATGCAATATGTGCCGTCAACAACGCATTCGCTGCTTTTTCCCCCGCCTGTTACAGCGTCACGCAAGCTTGTAAGAATAGATTTCGCCTCTGCAGCTGTGTATTCTTTCTCTGGCACAACGGCGAGCGGGCAATAAAGCGGAGAAAACGCGAAAATCTTGTTGCCTGTTTTTTCGGAGAGGGCTTTTCGGCGCTTTTCCAAAAAAGCGGCAGTATTTCCATGCGGAAGCATTACAAGTAATTTCATGGGTTAGACTATAGCCCGAAAAAATAAAAAACGCTATAGTTATTTTATGAGACACTTATTAACAAGCGCCGAGTTTTCGGCAAAAATCCGTTATGTTTTCCGTAAACTTTCAAATATGTTTTTATTGTGTTTTGTATTCTGTTTTTTTTCCTGCGCGGACAAAATTCCAGAAAAAGCCGGTTTCAAGGCACTTAACTTGTATTCATACGGCAAAGATTCTGAAACATTAAGTCTTTCTGAATCAACGCCAGCAACATATCTTTATTACTACATAAAAGACGAAGATTTTGAAAAGAGCACGCTTTCTCAGACTGGAATTGTTCCCTCATCTTTCGTGGTGAACTTCGTTCCAGCGCAGGAAGAAAACGAAGTTCTTGTCGCTTTTCTTTTTGCGTCTGACTTTACGAAAGGTAAGCTTAACAGCAAGCTTCCCGCACGGCCAGTTGCAAAATGCACGCTTGCCGTCGGTAAAAAAACGCGCGTAAGCCTTGCATTCCCTGCCGACGGAACAAAAATCAAAGGTTTTTTCATACAATCTGCGGGAAACGCGACAATTGACGACGTTTCTATAGAAAACACAATCGTTGGCTGGCATCTTTCAGAAAGCGAAGTTTATTGGGGTTTAGGACCGGATGGCGGCAGCTCTTCGGCTTTAAGAAACTTGACCGGCTCCGGCTCAATGACGGTGGATTTAAGTTCTGCGCGTTCCCTTGGTGCTGATGTGAGAGCAGTCTCGTCACAGGGTACAGGTTCCTCTGCGGGTATTACACTCCGCGAATATGTCAAAGTTTACTTCAGAGATAATCCAGAAGATGCCGGTGAGAACGGGAATCAGGGAACGCTTGATATTTATTCAGGTGCGACGAGATTCCGTATTAGGCGGTCGCCGGAGCCGCAGACAGAAACTTTCTACGCTCCGTATCTTTTTGCGCCCAGTTTGCCGCAGGATGCAGCGGGCAGTCAGAACGCCGTTGCCGCGCAAAATGCAGCCAGCGGAAAAGAGTATGTGCTGAACGTCGCGGACAACGCGGATATGATTACCGGCATTGAATATGTTTATGTTCCGTCAGAATCCGCGTTCTCTGAAAAAGGCGAGCGGCTTCCGTATGCAATTACAGCAGACTTAGGCTGCATAATATCATGGCCTTCAATGCTTTGGCAGCGCAAAGATTTTGAGCTTTTCCGCTGGAATATGTTCCCGAACATCCTTCTCTTTGACTTTGCGGATTACAAAATTCAGGACGATTACCTTAAACGTCTTGCGTTCTATGTTGAAAAAGCCGGATATCGCGGCAAACTTTGGGCAGACAAGGACATAAAAAATCTTCACGGCTACAACGCTCACGATTACCGCGCGGAAAGCCTTGCTCAGTTTTATGAAGTGGCGCGGACACAGAACTTTAAGCTCAACGACAGCGAGTATCTTTTAAGGGATATCCTGTTATTATATGGAATTATAAGACGTAATTCGGACGGCAGCTATGCTCCTGGCGACGGCGGCATTATATCGATTTCAAAAGAATCCAATGAGAGTTTGCGTGAAAAGCTTTTGGCTCATGAAAGTTATCACGGAATTTATTTTTGCGACGCGTCGTTCCGCCAAAAAACAACCGACATTTGCTCGGTTATGGATCAGCAGTCACTTCTCTTTATAAAGCAATATTTTGCGTCTCAGCCTTCGCTTGGCTACGACCTTAATGACAGTTACCTTATAGAAAACGAGGTTATGGCATACATAATGCAGCAGTCAGTAAAAGCACAGTCGTGGTATTTTGCGGATGATTTGGCATGGCGCGGCACTGTAATGAAATACATGCCGGACCTTGCCTCGTACATACGGAGCACGAAGGCAGCCGGTATAACAGAAGCCGCCGTCATGTTCGATGATTATGTTTTTGCGCGGTGGGGGCTTAACGCCGGACGCACCTCGATGATAAGCGTCAGTCGGTAATCGGACGATCCGGGAAACGCAGGCTTTTGACAGCCGTTTCGCGCAAAATAGGGTAGCCCAGGTCAAGATTAAACTCTTTCTCTGCCGCGATGGATGATGGCGGGCCGTGTCCGGGCATAAGCGTTATATCATCTTGCTGCGACAGGATTTTTGACTGAAGGTTCGAAATAAGCATACTGCGCGCATACGTGTTGTTCGTATCACCAATTTTTCCTGCGGAAAGTGTGTCGCCTGTAAAAATAACTTTTCCAATCTTGTAGCAGATAGAATCAGGTGAGTGACCGGGAACCGACATATATCCGATTGTAAAGCCTGCCGCCTTAATAATTCCGTTACCTTTGAGAACGTTTGTCTCTGCTCCGGCTGTTTCGTAGTCGGCGGCGTAAATCTTTGGATTATATATCTTTCGCAATGTCGAAAGCCCCCTTGTGTGGCTTCCGTGGTTATGCGTAACAAGTACGGCGCATAAATCGTACTTTTCGTCTTCTATGTGGTGTATTATCTGATTCGTTATCTTTCCGGGATCTATGATTATCGCTTCTTTTTTCTCCGGATTTGCAACGATATAACAGTTTGAGAAGCCTTCCAAATTCAGGTGAAAATATATTTTCATTCTTCTACCTCTGTTTCTGTAGAGAAAAGGGCTTCTCTTGTGTTAGATAGTTTGAACGATACGTTCTGCTGGCGCATCTCATAAAAGCAAGTCTTTTTTATGTTGCAGTTCCGGAACGATGTGTTCATCATATCCGCACGTATAAAGCGTGAATTATAAAGGTCTGAGTCATCGAACGAGGACTGCTCCGCGTGAATTCCGCAGAAATTGTTGTGAACAAGATCGGAGTTCGTGAAGAGTACGTGAGAGAAAACGGCGCCTGCAAACGATGAAAACTGGAAATTCGAACTTATCAAGTTGCAGTCCGAAAAAATTGAAAAGTCGAACGATGTGATTCTGGCACGGAAATTCTCTGAATGCATGTTCGAGAATACGCAGTGCTGAAAGTTGCATCCGTAGAACTTTTTGCCGGTAAAATCCATGTTGTCAAAATGGATTCCGGACGCATTCATACCGACTATTTTGTCGTGCGTCTCGATATAACGGCATATCTGGCTGTGGAGCTCCGTAAGATTCGGATGATGGTCGAAACAGAAGCTGTTTCCTTCGATAAGTTCGCCGTTTTCGTCGAAAGAGGATAGTGCCGTTTTTTGGCATCCTGATTTTGAACACATTGCTAGTGAGAACATACTGTAATGTTAGGTCATTGCGCAAGTTTAGTCAAATAGAATAGCAATTTTCGATATCTGGACTTTTGGAACAGCTTCGGATATTATTCCGTTTATGTGTTGGAAATGCGGAAAACCATTAGTTTTAAGCGGAACTGTAAGCCGCTCTGATGTCTGCCCGTCTTGTGGCGCGGACGTTCGCTCCTGCAAAAACTGCCGGTTTTATGAGCCGGGCGCGTATTATGACTGCCGCGAATCGGTTGACGAGCTTGTGAAAGACAAGGAAAGAGCCAATTTTTGCGGATGGTTTATGATTGCGCCACAAGATGAAGCTGGTTCAGCTAGTGGCACTGTCGCGAAAGGTGGCTCTGGCTCGAAAGGTGACGCTGCCGCGAGTTCCAATAATGCGGCGAGTTCGGCTGCTTCAGACGCTTTTAACGCGCTTTTTGGGGATAAACCCGCAGAAAAAAAGCCTTCCGCCGGTAAAGACGCGTTTAACGCACTTTTTGGAGACTGACGTGGGCAGCACGACTTATTCTGATTCAGCGACAAATTGTTTTTCCAGTGATCGCGCCGCGCAATCCGTGCATGCTGCGGAGCCAACGCCATTTGTTGCGTTCCTTGATTCCGGCACCGGTGGCATCCCTTATATGCTGCACTTTCAAAAAAAGTGTCCGGATGTACGCTGCGTGTACCTTGGTGACACAGCAAACTTCCCGTATGGCGAAAAGTCCTGCGAGCAGATAACAGACTGTGCGGCGGCGGCGTCAAAACTTTTGATAGACCGGTTCAACCCGGACGCTGTGGTCGTTGCCTGCAACACTATTTCTGTAACTGCACTCAGTGCGCTCCGGGAGCGGTTTCCGTCCATTCCGTTTGTCGGTACTGTTCCTGCTATAAAGCTCGCCGCCGCCGTCTCTCCAAAAAAACGAATCGGCTTGCTTGCGACGCGACAGACTGTTGAAAACGCTTACACGGACAGGCTCGTAGCGGAGTTTGCCTCTGACTGCTATATTGCGCGGCGCGGCGACCCTGACCTTATCGAGTTTGTGGAGAAAAAGCTTTTTACAGCCACACAGGAAGAACGTGCGGCAGCCGTGGCTCCTGCAGTGGAGTATTTCCGCCAGCACGACGTAGACACGATTATTCTTGGTTGCACGCATTTTATCCACATGGCAGACGATATTCAAAAAGCCGCCGGCTGTTCTGTGCGTGTCGTGGACAGCCGCGACGGTGTTGTTAACCAGACAATGCGCGTTCTGGAAGCTTGCCGGGAAAAAGCGGACAGCGCGAAACCCGCAAAAACATGCGAAAAATCCGCCAAAGAATCCACTCAGGCGAAAAAAAACACCTGCTCTGTAGAAAATATGACTTTCTACATAACAGGTGTTCGTGATGCTGTCGCAGAAAACGAGTACCGTACACTTGCGCGGAATCTCGGAATTCCGTACGGCGGCATACTTATTGACGCTTGAGAATTGTTATCAAGCGTCAAAACGGTTGTGTCAAGGCCTTGAGCGCAGCGTGCCTCGCTAGAAGCTGCGCTGCGAATAGACCAACCGTATCTAGTTTATCTAAGGTATGCCTCTACTTCTGCGCCAGAATTGCCACAAATGTTTATGGCATCAAGAAGCTCTTCTTTTGAGCAAGTAAGTTTTTTGCACCAGTAGTCTATTGCTTCCGGGTTATTTACATCAATTGGGTCAAAATCCATAATCGTCCTCCCTGATTAATGAGATTTGTGATACATGCCGTAAAACGTCGCATGACGAAAAATCTTTCGCGTGCGTTCCACAAAAACAGGCACGTATCTATACTATATCCTAACCTGATATTTTTCAAGTTCTATTTTTCCTGTTACAGCTTGGCGGCTATCCTGTCGATGAAGTCCCAAGAGTTAAGGATTTCTTTTGCAGGCGGTTCCGCGAGTGCTTTTAAATCGCCGGTCATTACACCTTCTTCAATAAGGTCGAGCGTAGCTTTCTCTAGCTTTTTTGCGAACGCGGCGAGTTCCGGTGTGTCGTCAAGCTCGGCGCGTTTTGCAAGAGCACCTGTCCACGCGAAAATGAGCGCGACCGGGTTTGTGCTTGTCTTTTCGCCTTTCATGTAGCGGTAGTAGTGGCGCTGTACAGTTCCGTGAGCCGCTTCGTACTCGAACTTTCCGTCCGGCGACACAAGAACGCTCGTCATCATTGAAAGACTTCCGTTCGCAGATGCAACCATGTCGCTCATAACATCGCCGTCGTAGTTTTTGCAAGCCCACAAAAAACCGCCTTCGCTTTTCATAACGCGGGCAACAGCATCGTCTATAAGCGTGTAGAAGTAGGTGAGTCCGTTCTTCTCGAAATCATCTTTAAACTCAGTGTCGAACACGTTCTGGAAAATCTCTTTGAAGCGTCCGTCGTATGTCTTGCTGATTGTGTCTTTTGTTGCGAACCATACGTCAACTTTCTCGTCGAGCGCATAGCGGAAGCAGCATTTTGCGAAGTTTTCTATTGATTTGTCGAGGTTGTGGATTCCCTGAAGAATTCCAGGGCCGGAAAGTTCGGCTATCGTTTTGCGAATTTCTTTTCCGTCTTTTCCTGTGAAAACAAGCTCTGCTTTTCCAGGGCCGTCAACGTGCATCTCGCAGTTTTTGTAGACATCGCCGTATGCATGGCGTCCCATGATGAAAGGCTTTTTCCAGCTTTTTACAGCCGGCTTTACGTTAGAAACGATAATCGGCTTGCGGAAAACTGTTCCGTCCAGTTCCGCCCTGATAATGCCGTTCGGGCTGGGGGTAAGCTGCTTAAGGTTGTATTCCTTTACGCGGGCTGCGTTCGACGTGATTGTGGCGCATTTTACGCCTACGCCGAGCCTTTTTATGGCGGCAGCAGCTTCGTATGTTATCTTGTCATCAGTGTCATCTCTCTTTTTAAGCCCAAGGTCGTAATACTCCGTCTTTAAGTCGATGTATGGAGTAAGCAGTTTTTCTTTTATGACAGCCCACAGAACGCGTGTCATCTCGTCGCCGTCAAGTTCGGCAATCGGGTTTTTCATCTGGATTTTAGCCATGTTTTACCTCTTTTTTTCGCGCTCGTCAGATATGCGTTGTCATACGGCGCCAAATCGTCTAGAGAATATCATATTTTACGCATAAGGGAAACACATACAGGTTCCTTTGTTATGCGTCGTTTTCCTGTTTTCGTTTAAGCTCCAGGTAAAGTTCTTTCATGCTTGTAAGAATATCCTGATGAGGGAAATCCGGGTTGTATACAAGATTTATCTCGCGGGACATCTCAAAGTTTTCTATAGAACGAATAACCATATGCTTTTCTTTAACGTCATTCAGACAAAGTGACCGCCCCATGATTGAAACGCCGAAGTTATGGCGTACAAGGTCCATAATCGTTCCAATTGAGTTAACTTCAAGCATTACATTGAAATTGTCTATCGTCTCATTGTGCGCTTTAAGCGTTTCTTCAAAAAGGACGCGCGTTCCGGACGAGTTCAGTCGCAGAATCAGTTTTTGCTTTTTAAGGTCATCAAGCGTAATAACGTCTTTTTGGGCGAGCGGGTTTTCGTTTCCCATAGCCAGAACGAGCATATCAGTGTCGAGCCGTATTGTTTTAAGCGACGGATCGGGTAAGCTTCCCTCAACGATGATAAGGTCCGCTTCGTAGTTTTTGACAAGGCTGTAAAGGTTCGTAATTGAACCGGTGTAGATTTTTATGTGTGTTCCGGGATTTTTGCCGCAGTATTCAGCGAGAATCTCGCCCAGCCCGCTCATCTCGGCGGTGCGCGTTATTCCAATGCTTATGTGGCGGTTTTTCGTCTCCATGTCTTTGAGCGTCTGGTGGCACCTGTTGTAAAGCGCCTGAATGCGTTTTGCGCTGGAAACGACAGCTTCACCCTGTTCGGTGATTTTCATGATGCCTTCGCTGTACTGGAATATCTTGCAGTTGAATTCGGTTTCCAGCGTCTTTATTTGCTGAGAGATGGCGGGCTGTGTAAGGTTGAGTATTTCAGCCGCCTTTGAGATGCTTTTTGTCTCTGCGACAGTGAGAAGCGAGTAAAGCCGTTGATTTATCATTTTATCCCCCGTCCGTATAGAATATGCGCTATCAGCCTAGCTGGAGTGTGCCGTATCATGCCGTGTATTATAAAAATTGTTTATATGTATAGAGTTTAATATAAATTGCGATTATATGCAACATTGTGGTAACACTTTTTTTGCGTGTATGTGTTACAATCTGTATACAAAACGGGGGCTTTACCTGTATGAAACATTTTTTTATGATAGTTGTATGCTTGTTTGCCGCTTTTATGGTGGTTTCTTGCGCGTCAACATCTGATAGTAGCGAAAACACTGGAGACACTATTGAACAGAGCTGGATGTTCTCTGCTTCAGATGCCGACAGCGTTGATATTAGGCTTTACAGCGGTTCTGTTGAAGTAAGGCTTTGGAATGGTCAGGATATATGCGTTATCGCTGAGTCTGCTGACGGAAAATTGCCTTCTTGCTATATAAACGGAAGTACGTTGCTTTGCAAAACCAATAAAGGTGGAGAAGGGCGAAGATGTAAAGTTACTTTGCTTGTTCCCGAATCTTTTTTTGCGGAGGAATGGAAAATCTGTACGGATACGGGACGCATCGATGCATCACAGCTTTGGGGAGAGAGCTGCGAAATAACTACGGTGAGCGGACAAATCCAGCTTACAAAATGTGAGGTTCAGGATATTGAAGTAAACTCCGTGAGCGGAAAAATACAGGCAGAAGACCTTGTGTGTTCCGGGAACGGGGATTTTTCAACGACAAGCGGAAGGATAGAGGTTTCAGGTTATATTGGACAAGCTGATGTAAGCACGGTTTCCGGAGCCGTAGAGTTTGATATGGCGTATCTGTTTGCGGGCGACAGCTGCATCAGTACGTTGAGCGGTTCGATTAAACTTACATTGCCGGAAAACGACGGATACACGCTTAAATACGACACGCTTTCTGGAGCGGTCAGAGACGGATTCGCGTCATTCCAGGGCAAAGGCTCCGGGACGAGCGTTTATAAAAACGGTGGCGTAACAATTGAAGTGGAAACACTTTCGGGGGCGGTAACTATAATCCCCCGCTAGATAATTTGGTGCAATTTGTGCTTAGGAGGCATATAAAATGAATGAATTTGATGAAAAAAGGCAGTTCTATAGACAGCGTAAGGCAAGAAATATATCGCTCGCTGTAATGGGATATTTTATCGGTATCGTCTGTATCATAGGCAGTACTGTTTTTTGGGCTGCGCCGTTGGCCGGTGTTTTGATGTTTTTGGTGATTTGTGCATTATCAACAGGACTTATCATCTATACAAATATGAGCACGCCGATTGAGTTTTGTGATAAATACAGCGATGAATACGACTATGACGGATACGGTGAAGGCTATACTGGTTATGGCAGAGAGCCGGGTGACGGATATTCCACACGCGAAGTTTCTACAGAAACGAGCGGTGCTGACGGAGAAGCCGGCGCGGGTATGAACGGCGGAGCCGGTGGCATGGGCGGCGGAAATTCTGCTGGTCGTGCAGATGCGCGTTATTATACAGGACGCAGATATTCTCCCTCTGTAAGAATGTTCAGACAGGTTATGGAAATTTATTGGCTTGTTGTAACGGTCATCTATTTTGCCGTAAGTTTCCTTTCCGGAAGATGGGGTATTTCTTGGCTCATCTGGCTTATCGGTGCTGCTGTTGACCGCGCCATCCGCATTCTTTGGGATGCTCACCGTTTTGATGGTCCCTCAGACAAGAGGTAACAGATGAAACACACAGGTTCTTATATAATCGCCGCTATTTGGATTTTGATTGCAGTTTTTCTTAGTGGCGTGCTTGTACATGAAATGAAAGGCTCCGATTCAGGTTGGAGTATTTTTTCGTTAGGCGGTTTAATAAACGGCAATTTCAGCCCTGTGGACACAGAGACAATCGAAACTGATTATTCAGAAGATTCTGTAAAGGGTGTGAATGTTGATCTTGTATCGGCTTCGTTTCGTATGTCAGTTGGTTCAGGCAGCCGCATAGTTGTAAAGATAACAACGAATTTGCCTGAGGACAGACGGCCTGTTGCCAAGATGGACGGAAGTACGCTTGTTGTAAAGGCACCAAAAAATGTTATGAACAACTTTAATTTCGGTCTGTACAAAACAACCGTTGAAATTACTGTTCCTTCATCGTTCAATACATCAAGCCGTGCGACTTCACGCGATATAAAGATTGATAATGTGAGCGGAAGTATTCAAGTTGAGAAGATAACGGCAAATTCGTTCGACATTGATGTTGTAAGCGGCTCAATAAAACTGACAGACATCAATGCAGATTCCGTTGATACCGATTCTGTCAGCGGAAGTACGAACATAGAAGGAAAATTCAGGAAGTTCGATGTTGACAGCGTTTCTGGAAGCGTAAACGTCAGGACTTCTGATATGGTTGATTCTAAGAGTTCTGTAAATACTGTTTCTGGCTCTGTTCATATTTATATACCGGAGAACAACGGTTTTACGCTTGATTATTCAAGTGTTTCCGGTACAACGAGAAACGAGTTCACAGGCTTTAAGTCTGACTCCAAGACAAAAAGCGGAAAGAACGAGTATAAGAATGGCGGTGTAAAGATTTCCGCTGAAACGATTTCCGGCAGCATCCACGTCGAAAAGAACTAGGAAGTTCCCGGCGCAAGCAATGACACAAGCCCTGAAAAGCCCTGCGTTTTATAGCGCAGGGCTTTTTTTGTGTGTGGTATAAAAAAAGCCGCCGGAAAACTTCCGGCGGCAGAATCAAAACAAAAAGGAGTGAGGAGGAATTTTATGAAAAAGTTGTCGCAACTTTGTGTTGCTGAATACATCAATACAACCACACTCTAAGAAAATAGTTACAGAAAAACGTTGAAAAATTTGCAAAAAATGTATCTTATTGCCGTTATTCAAGAAAATCATTATATTTAGTGTACTATGAAAAAGAACCTTATCCCCGTAACACTTCTTACCGGATATTTGGGGGCCGGTAAAACAACACTTCTTAACTACGTTCTTAATAACCAGAAAGGCTATAAAGTCGCTGTAATCGTCAATGATATTGGCGAAGTGAACATCGATGCAGATTTAATCGCGAAAGGCGCTGGCATCGTGCAGGAAGACAAGGATTCTCTTGTTCCGCTGCAGAACGGCTGTATTTGCTGTACGCTCAAAACAGACTTGATGAACCAGATTATCAGCCTTACGAAAACAGGACGTTTTGACTATATCCTGATTGAGGCAAGCGGCATTTGTGAGCCAATGCCTATTGCGCAGACGATTGAGGCACTTTCCGGTGCGACGGGCGACCGCTCCATTCCGGCGGTGTGCAGACTTGATAATATCGTTACGGTTGTAGACGCGGCTCGCCTTGTTACAGAGTTTGGCAGTGGCAATTCTCTTCTTAAAAAAGACCTTGACGAAGAAGATATTGAGGCACTTCTTATTCAGCAGATTGAGTTCTGCAACACAATCCTTATTAACAAGACTGACCTTGTTACACCGGAGCAACTTAAGGAAGTAAAAGCTGTTGTAAAGACGCTGCAGCCGACTGCCAAGATGATTGAGACGCAGAAAGGCGTTGTTGAGCTTTCTGATATTCTTGGTACGAACTCATTCGACTTTGAGAAAGTATATGCCTCCGCCGGATGGATAAAGCAGATGGAAGAGCTTGAGGCAGAAGACCACGACGATGATGACGATGATCACGACCACGAGGAACATGAGCATCATCACCACGACCATGACGATGATGACCATGACGAACACGAACACAATCACCATGATGATGACGACGATGATGATGATCACGATGAGCATGAGCACCACGGACATCACCACCACCATCATCACGACCACGAGGGCGGCGAGGTAGAGGAATACGGCATCGGTACGTTCGTTTATTACCGCCGCAAGCCGTTCGTGCGCGAGGAACTGGAGCGTTTCGCAGCAAAATGGCCGTCAACAGTTATCCGTGCGAAAGGTCTTGTTTGGTTCTCTGATGATAACGAAGCGGCTTACGTCATTGAGCAGGCCGGAAAGCAGATAAGCTGCGGTTATTCAGGAGACTGGCTTGCGACGGCTCCGAAAGGACAGATTAAGCGCGTTCTTGAGTCTGACCCAGAAGCTGCAAAGAGCTGGGATGAAAGAATTGGTGACCGCATGATAAAGCTTGTGTTTATCGGAAGGCACATGGACAAAGAAGCGATTTGCGCCGCGCTCGACAAGTGTACGAAAGAACCTGTTATGTAATTTGAGCGCAAAGACGCGATACAAGGCGGCTTCTCGTAATATGCGGGAAGCCGTTTTTTTTGCACGCCCAATTATTTATCGAATGAAATTTTTATGCGTCCAGAACCGCACGTCATGCGGATGTTGTCAGCCATCGTCTTTCCCGATGTGAGCCTGCTGCTGCCGGAGTAAACCGTGCCGTCAACCGAGATTTCTCCCATGCCGCTGTCTGCCGTGTATGAATAAAGGTTTTTGTCGTCTTTAATTGCAACTTCAACCGAGCCGGAGTCGCATTTTATCTCCGTTTTTCCGTGCAAAATTCCCGCGACGGCGACCGCGCCAGTTCCTGTTTTTATCGTCGTTTTATCAGAGTAGAGCCCGGCAACGGAAATGGCGCCGCTTTCTGTTTCCAATACGGCTTTTTCAGTGCGCAACTCCGCCTCGGAAATAAGGCTTCCTGTATGCGATGTAAGCTCTAAGCTCGTAAAAGTGAATCCGCGCGGCACTGTCAGCACGACGGAGCCGCGGTTTATGAACGAACGCCGCCTTACGACGTTGAAAAGACTGAAGCTGTTCGAGGCGTTGTCAATTATCAGAGTACCGGTACGGCTGACTTTGCACGATATATCGTCTTTTTTGATGTTATCGATCGTTACAGAGAAAGAGTCGCCGTTAATAATCGTTACATCGGCGTTCGTTATATCTATTTCTGCTTTTTTGACGACATTAGAAGAAAAATCGAAGAAAATAGAAGTGTCTTCCGGATTGCTCCAGATAAGCGCGTCTGAATCGAGCTCCGTGTTGTCGTTGCGCCTGTAAAAATTCGAGATTTCGCCCATATTCACTATGGAAAGCGTTTCGTCCCAGTTGCCGCCCATTATAAAACTGATTCCGACAGCCAAAAGTCCGATAACAAGAAGTCCCGCCCCGGCGGAAAGAAAAAAACGTGAAGGTTTCATCATCTATCCTCCATGTATTCTTCTGGCGTATTTCCGGCGGCGACCTGAATATCGCGCATGTCCGATTGTTCAGTGTTTCTATAACTCGCGCCGCTGTATGCTAAATCTCTTGTCTGGGATGTGCTGCGGTGGAACGGCTTTGCAAAAATGCGCCTTACTACGCTTATGAGCCACGGGAAAAGCTTTATGCACAAACTTATGCCGATTGTTCCTACCATAAGGCCCAAACCGAGCAGAATGCAGCCGCCGCCAAGCCCCATAAGGCCGGACGCTACTGAGTTGCCGATTGCCCCGATGAATATGATGAACGCCAGAACGCCCGCAATGGCGAGTGCCGCCGCAGCCGCAGTTACGGCAAAACCGGCGAGTGACACCGCAAGCGAAAACGCGAAGATAACAGCGCTAGCGACGGTGATAATTGGGAACCATATAGGAAATGTGATGATAAGCAAAATCAGTTTAGCCATTTTCATAAACAGGGCTGTCCGCTTTTTTGGGGCGAGCAGCGACCTTGCTTCTATAATAGCAGAGTAGGTTGTTTTTGTACATGGGAGATTTTTTGGCGAGTGCTCTCTTCATAACTCAATTGACAAACCGTTTTTTTGATGTGAGAATAGGAGAAAGCAGTTTATGGCTGTGCGCGGTCTTCGTTCGCGGTCGAAGTTGCTGAATCGGATTGAAAAAAAGCGAAGTCATTTTGGAGGAGCATTGTGAGCTTCAATGCAGAAACGCATTTAAAAAATGTCATTATTCCTTATTGGAACAGCATGAAAGACGATGAACACGGCGGATTTTACGGATTCCGCACGTATGACCTTGAAATCCTGAAAAAAGCAGATAAGGGCGTGGTTCTTCACAGCCGGATTCTGTGGTTCTATTCCAATGCATACATGACGCTCGGCGGTGAGGACAATCTTAAGAACGCGTATCATGCGTATCAGTTTATCCGCGACTATTGCGTTGACAGGCGGTATGGCGGCGTTTACTGGATGATGCATTACGACGGCTCCGTTTCTGACAGCACGAAAAACGCGTATAATCAGGCGTTCTGCATTTACGGCCTGGCGTCTTTTTATAGGGCGACCGGCGATAAAGAGGCTCTGCGCCTTGCGTACTCGCTTTTTGAGTGCATAGAGACATATTTTTACGACGGCAACGCGTATAACGAGGCTTATACGGCTGACTGGCGCAGTGTAGTTGAAAGTGCGATTTGTGACCAGGGTGTTGTCGCCACAAAGACGATGAACACGCTGCTTCACATCATGGAAGCGTATACCGAGCTTTTTAATGCAGACCGCCATCCGGCAGTGGCTCAAAAGCTTATCGATATTCTTGAGGTCGCGCATTCCAAAGTGTACAACCCGGAATTCGAGCGGCTGGAGACATTCTTTGATGCCGGCATGAGCGCGCTCGCGGATATCCATTCGTATGGACACGATATAGAAGCTTCGTGGCTTCTTGACAGAGCGTGCGAAGTTCTGAAAGAAGGGCTTGATAATAATGAGATCGGCCAGCAGTACCGGGACCGCGCGAAAAAGATAATAGATGAGACGGCGGAGTATACGCCTGTTGTCGCGCGGAAAATACTGGACTGTGCTTTTGACGGCGAGGCTTTGAACAACGAGTGCAGGGGAGAGGCCTCTGAAAAGGAAGGGATTGCGAGCGCCGTCGTCGATACGGACCGTATTTGGTGGGTTCAGGCAGAAGCTGTAGTCGGATTTATGAACGCTTGGCAGAAGTCCAATAACAGCGCCTATAAGGATGCGGCTGCGAAAATCGCGGATTATATACAGAAGGTGCTGACGGATAAGAGAGACGGCAGTGAGTGGTTCTGGAGCGTCACGAAAGACGGGGCTGCTTCTGACCACGGAATAACGGAGCCGTGGAAGTGTCCGTATCATAACGGGCGAATGTGCATCGAGCTTATAAGAAGAGGGGTGAGCAAGTTTTAATTTGTGATTCGCGCGTGAGATGCGGCAGTTTATGAATAAAATAATATAAAACAAAGATATAGGATGGAAATATGGTAGATAAAAATGAGTTGGGATTAGTTCCTTCCCCGCGTTTTGTGAAAGTTTCGGAAGGTTCGTTCAATGGCGGTGGCAAAGCGTCTGACGGCGCGAAGACTGTGGACAGCCTTTTGTCGTGTGTAAAGCGCGAGCGCTCTGACACATTGATGTTTTCGTGCATAAAAAGTTTTAACAAGAACCTAATGGACGAAGCGTACATTCTTGAAGTTTCTGAAGACGGAATCCGTGTCCGCGCCGTTGCTGAAGCAGGCTTTTTCTATGCCGACATAACACTGAAGCAGCTTTTTATGACGTTCGGCGGCAGCATCCCCTGCCTTTACATTGAGGATATCCCCGCATACGAATGGCGCGGCTTGATGCTCGACGTTTGCCGTACTTTCTATCCTGTAAAGTTCGTGTTAAAAATGATAGATGCCGCCGCTTTCCATAAGCTGAACCGCTTTCACTGGCATCTTACAGACGATCAGGGCTGGCGTTTCAACGTCCCGGAATACCCGCGCCTTGCAGAAATCGGGTCGCTCCGGAAAAGCCTGCGTCTGCCGGATCACGAGGCTCCAAAAGGCGGCTACTACACCGACGACGAGATTCGTCAGGTTGTGGAGTATGCTGCAGCACGCCATATAACAGTCGTGCCGGAAGTTGAAACGCCCGGTCACGCTTCTGCCGTGCTTGCCGCTTATCCGGAGCTCGGTTGTACAGGCGGTCCGTACCATGTAGAAGACCGTCTGGGCATTTTTGACGACGTTCTTTGCGCCGGAAACAATGCTGTATTCACTGTATTTGAAAAAGTTTTTGACACTGTATGCAGACTTTTCCCAGG
>JAEEGI010008999.1_pt1 | contig 21950 bp, 18 predicted proteins | sample 8958751 | NCBI WGS metagenome assembly JAEEGI01 (sample SAMN16246545, study PRJNA631951) | gut metagenome | biome: gut microbiome; feature: rumen; material: KS-attached | host: Bos | place: Iran: Karaj | collected 2018-10 | reverse complement strand
TACCGCAAGCATGGTAAAAGAATTACGTGAAATGACCGGTGCCGGAATGATGGATTGCAAGAAGGCACTTAACGAAACAAACGGTAACATGGACGAAGCTGTAGAGTTCTTAAGAAAGAGCGGCGCAGCAAAGTTTGAGAAAAAAGCAGGCCGTATCGCAGCAGAAGGTATCTGCCGCGTAGCACTTGACGGCGATAAGAAGGGCGTAGTTGTCGAAGTTAACGCTGAGACAGACTTCGTCGCAAAGAATGAAACATTCCAGGCATTTGTTGAAGAGGTTGCAAAGCAGGCTCTTGCCACAAGCGCATCAGATGTAGACGGTATGATGGATGAGAAGCTTATCAGTAATCCCGCACAGACCGTTAAAGATTTACTTGTAGAGAAGACCGCTACTATCGGCGAGAAGCTTTCTATCAGAAGATTCGCAAAGGTTGAAGGCGATTGTGTAGTTTCTTACATCCACGGCGGCGGACGTATCGGCGTTTTGGTAGTAGGTAACGGCGCAGGCAACGGTCCTGAAGTTAAGGAAGCTCTTACAAACGTAGCAATGCAGGTTGCAGCTATGAATCCTCAGTACGTTAACAAATCTGAGATCTCTGATGCAGCTATGGCCAAAGAAAGAGAGATCGTTATCGACAGCGCTCTTAACGATCCCGCTTCACTTCCCAAGCCCATCCTTAACGCACTTATCGAACGCGCTTACAATGAGAACATCTGGAGCGCAGAAGACAAGGCAATCTACGATGAGAAGAAGACCAACATGCAGTTCTTATTCAACTTCCTTTCCGATGAAGCAGCTAAGCAGCTCGCTGCACTCGCTATGGAAGGAAAAGAGAAGTATCTTGCAGACAAGGTATTCGGTGGTCTTGTAGACGGTCGTATCAACAAGCACTTAAAGGAGATCTGCCTTCTTGATCAGGCTTATGTTAAGGCTGAAGACGGAAAGCAGCCCGTTGCTAAGTATCTTGAGAGCGTAAACAAGGATCTTACCGTTGCCAAGTTTGTACGTTTCGAAGTTGGCGAAGGTATGGAAAAGAAGAACGAAGACTTTGCGGCAGAAGTTGCAGCTCAGTTAGGCTAATCGTGATATTTAAGCCATCCGCTACAGCGCGGATGGCTTTTCTTTTTGCCTGATATATGATATCATTCACATTTAGTACAACTGATATTCAGGAAACGAAAAAAGAGAAAGAAGTACATTAATATGTGGCAGAAAAATTGTTATCGTATCGTAGTCAAAGTCGGAACAAGCACGATCACACACGATACGGGTGCTATGGATATACACAGTATGGAGAGACTTGTAAGAGTTCTTGCCGATCTGAAAGGCTATGGACACGAGATCATTCTTGTGACATCAGGGGCGATCGCTGTCGGTGCGGCCAAGATGACGCCAGGTAAAAGACCGAAAGAACTTAGGATGAAGCAGGCGGCTGCGGCAGTCGGACAGTGCCAGCTCATGCATATGTACGACAAACTTTTCGGTGAGTACAGTCAGACAGTTGCTCAGATACTTCTTACCAATGAAGACGTTGCGGACAAGTCAAGAAGCGAGCATCTTTCGGGAACGATCTTTGCACTTTTGGAGACGGGTGTCATTCCGGTAGTAAATGAGAACGACTCGGTTTCTTCGGCCGAAATCGAAACGGGCGCTCACAAGGTGCTTGGCGATAACGATACGCTTTCTGCCATAGTTGCAAAACTCTGCAATGCCGATCTTCTGGTGCTCATGTCAGATATAGACGGATTGTATGATGCCGATCCGCATACCAAGAAAGATGCCAAACTCATTCACAGAGTGGAAAACCTGGATGACGAGATTGACAAGATGGCGGGCGGAGCAGGCACAAAGCGCGGAACGGGCGGTATGGTCACAAAGATTTCCGCTGCTAAGATCGCTACAAAAGCCGGATGTGATATGATCATAATGAACGGAGCAAAACCTGAGAAACTTTATGATATAATGGAAGGTAAGGAAGTCGGAACCAGATTTGTCGGAAACAAGTAAACTGTGATCTTTTCGGAGGGTAAAGTATGGCTACATTCGGATTTGTCGGAACTGGAAATATGGGCGGAGCACTTGTAAAGGCGGTAGCTAAAAAAGTGGATCCGAAATCGGTATTCGTTGCCAACAGGACACGCGAGAAAGCAGAACAACTCGCAAAAGAGTTTGGCTGTAACGTGACCGACAATTACGGAGCATGCGAATGCGATTATGTATTTTTTGGCGTAAAGCCGAATATGATAAACGAAGTCATCAAAGAGGTGTCGGGAGCGTTAAAGAACAGATCGACCTCGCCGGTAGTCATTTCAATGGCTGCAGCCGTTTCGATAGAAATGCTCGCGGTATATACGGGATTTTCCTGCCCCATCATCCGTATAATGCCCAATACGCCCGTATCGGTAGGAGAGGGTGTTATATTATATGCAGTAAACGAAAATGTAACCCCCGAAATGGAAGAAGCATTTGTCGATTCACTTTCTTTGGCAGGAACCTGCGTAAAGATCGACGAAAAGCTTATGGACGCAGGCACAGCCATCTCAGGATGCGGCCCCGCATTTGTAGACCTCTTTATGGAGAGTCTGGCTGACGGAGCGGTTTCTCTTGGCATTCCCAGACAACTTGCCATCAAGCTTGCCGCACAGACAGTGCTTGGCAGTGCAAAACTCTTGCTTGAATCGGGCAAGAATCCTGGACAGCTAAAAGACGAAGTTTGTTCGCCCGGAGGTTCGACCATTGCCGGTGTGAGAGCACTTGAAGAAGCTTCTTTCAGAGCTGCAGGCATGAACGCGGTAATAGCGGCGTATGAGAAGACACTTAAGATGAAGAAATAAATGATCATTTGATCGTAGATGATAAAAAGCAATAAGTAAAACGTTTTACCGCAACATATCGGAAGAATTTGTTAATATTCCCTCCTTATAATCGATCTTATAAGGAGGGTTATTTTTATGATCAGAATAACACAGACAGAAAACGGAACAGTGAGGGGTATTGCATCTGCAGATCCCAGAGTTACCGCATTCAGAGGCATTCCCTTTGCTGCACCGCCCGTAGGCGAGAACAGATGGCGCGCTCCTCAGCCCGCAGCTGATTGGGAAGGCGTAAGAGATTGCTTTCAGTTCGCACCCATTTCGGTTCAGGATACACCCGGACTCGGAACGGATATCTATTGTCGTGAATGGCACGTTGATCCCGAAATTCCCATGGGCGAAGACTGCCTTTACTTAAATGTTTGGACTCCCGCAAAGAAGACCGACGAAAAGTTGCCCGTATTTTTATGGTATTTCGGCGGCGGCTTCCAGTGGGGCTATACCGCAGAAATGGAGTTTGACGGCGAAAATCTTGCCAGAAAAGGCATCGTAGTCGTATCCGTCAACTACCGTCTTGCCGCTCTCGGCTTCCTTGCTCATCCCGAAATTACAAAAGAAGCTCCCGACGCTTGCGCAAACTTCGGACTTCTCGACCAGCAGGCAGGCCTTAAATGGGTAAGAAGAAACATTGCCGCATTCGGCGGAGATCCCGATAAGATCACTATCGGCGGACAGTCCGCAGGCGGCGGTTCCGTTCTTAATCAGATAACACATGAAGGAAACTTTAAAGATATTAAGGGCGCCATCATCATGAGCGGCCTTATCAAAAATCCTTTCATGAAAGATCCCATTCTTACTCCCAGATCACTTAAAGAAGCTGAGGAGGCCGGAGAAGATTTCTTTAAACTTCTCGGTGTATCTTCCCTTGAAGAAGCAAGAAAACTCGACGCATTCTTTATCCGCGACAAATATGCGGAGTACGCTTCAAAGAATCCCAGATTTGCTCCGGTGGTTGACGGACACTTCGCAGTGGAAGAGCCTTACGAGCGTCTGGCGAACGGTGATTACGCGGACATCCCGATCATGGCAGGCAATACGATCGACGAATTCACGATTCCCACTCCCAAGGAATTTCTCGACGGAAAATATGAAGGAAAGCCTCTTAATATAGTTGAAGCTTCCGTTAAGGGTGCTCTTAACAGAATTTCATCACTTCCTTCAAAGAAGCCCGTTTACTACTACAGATTCATGCCCGACATTCCCGGTGAAGACGATCCCGGTTGCTTCCACTCATGCGATCTTTGGTTCTTCTTCAACACGATCTCAAAGTGTTCAAGACCTTACAAGGGACGACACTTTGAACTTGCGGACTCCATGAGTTCATATCTTGCAAACTTTGTTAAATACGGCGATCCTAACGGCGACGACAAAGCGGGCGATCCGCTTCCGTTATGGTCCCGTTACGATATTAACGACCGTAACGAGATGAACTTCACATCCGAAGGCCCGAAGCGTCACATAGATAAATCGCAGTTCATTTATGATATCGCTTCTTTCCTTACAGGTCCCAAACAGGGCTTTAATCCTTATCTTCCGACTTGGGAGTATATTCCGGACGGAGAGCCTTATGTATTTGGTGACAGAGTTTACGTTTACGGTTCACACGATACATTTAACGGTGCCACATTCTGTCCGGGCGACTATGTTTGCTGGTCAGCTCCCGTAGACGATCTTGCAAACTGGAGATATGAAGGCGTCATTTACGAAAGCACTCAGGATCCTTTCAATCCGGACCGCGAAATGTGCTTATACGCTCCTGACGTTACCGTAGGTCCCGACGGCAGATATTACCTTTTCTATGTTCTTGACAGGGTTGGAAATGTTTCGGTAGCCGTTTGCGATACTCCGGCAGGAAAGTATAAGTTCCACGGTTACGTTCATTATCCCGACGGAACTTTGTACGGCGACAAAGAATGTGATGAGCCTCAGTTCGATCCCGGCGTGTTAACGGAAGGCGATAAGACTTACCTTTACACAGGTTTCTGCGGACAGACGGATGCATCGCGCCATGGCGCTATGTACACCTGTCTTGACAGTGACATGCTTACTATCCTTACCGATGCACCCAAATTCGTTGCACCCGGCAAGATGCATTCCGAGGGCTCGGATTTCGTTGGCCATGCTTTCTTTGAAGCACCTTCGATAAGAAAGAACGGTGACACATATTACTTTGTATATTCATCGGAAGTTATGCATGAACTTTGCTATGCGACCAGCAAATACCCCGATCGCGATTTCAAGTACGGCGGAGTCATCGTAAGCAACGCGGATATCGGAATCGATTCATACAAACCGGCAGACTTCCCGACAGGTTTTGGCGGAAACAACCACGGAAGCATAGTTCAGATCAAAGACAAGTGGTACATTTTCTACCATCGTCAGACCAACAACCACTGGTTCTCACGTCAGGGCTGCGTAGAAGAGATCAGATTTAACGCCGACGGTTCCATAACTCAGGTTGAAATGACCTCCTGCGGATCGAACAACGGAAGATCATTGAACGACAAAGCCGAATATCCCGCTTCGATCGCATGCAACATGTTCAGCGATAAAAAAGAGATCTATGTCGGAGGAGGACAGCCTTTCATTACGCAATACGGCAAAGACGGCGATGTTTGCAACGCTTTCATCAAAAACGTTACCGAAGGCTTTACTTTCGGCTTCAAGTATTTCGACGTTAAAGCCGTAAAAGGCTTCTACATCCGCGTAAACGGATACGGCAGCGGAACGTTCGAGCTTCGCACCTCTATCGGTGGCGAAGTGCTTGGCAAGATGACGATCAACAACTGCAACATCCCCACCAAGTTCGAAACACCTGCCTCCATCCCCGACGGCAAGACCGCTATCTACCTTACCTACACCGGCGGCGGCACGATCAACCTCCAGTCCTTCGGATTTATACACTAGTTTTTCAATGAAATAACATGGGCCACAGAACATATGAAAATCGATCATATATTCTGTGGCTTTTTTGTTTTATACGATTGATCTAACAAATAACGACTCTTCGAAACGCGACGTTGCACTAAATTCATCCGTCATCCTCATTATCACGGCAATTTCTGCGGCGACTCGGAGCTTCGCTCCTTAAACAGTCCTCGAAATTGCCTATTCGGTCTCGGATTCATTAAGTGCCGTTCGCTAAAACGAAGAGTTCGTTAATTGTTAGCTCAATCGCGTAGCATAAACGAAGGCATATAGCAAACGATAGATTATTTATAATATAAAAAAGAAATATAAATTATTGTAACAAAAGGTATTATTATTTTAGATAATATATAGAATCCGGTATGGGAGGGATAAATTATGGAGGACAGTAAAATCATCGATCTTTTTTTTGAACGATCAGAAAGGGCTATCGCTGAACTGTCGGAGAAATATGGTAAGTTGTGCATGAAAGTTTCAATGAACATTCTAAACAATTTACAGGATGCTGAAGAATGCGTTAATGATTCTTACATGGGAGCGTGGAATGCCATTCCTCCAACAAGACCCAATCCGTTGATCTCATTTATATGTAGGTTGGTCAGAAATCTATCTATTAATCGATATAAATACAATAATGCCGAAAAGAGAAAAACTAATTATGATTTATGTCTGGATGAATTGGATAGTTGTTTTATTTCATCCAGATTGGTAGATGATGCAATTGAAGAGCGTATACTGACTGAATATATAAATGAATATTTAAGATCGTTGGATCGAGTGAATCGTGTGATTTTTGTTCGAAGGTTTTGGTATATGGATTCATACGAAGAAATATCAAAAATATGTGGTTTGAAAGGGGGTGCAGTTCGTGTAAGGGTAACCAGAACAAAAGCAGGTCTAAAACAGTATTTAGAGGAGAGAGGTGTAATTGTATGATTTCTGAAAGAATAATGTATGCTCTGGGGGAAATCAACGATGAATTTATCGCTGAATGTGCCAATATTCGAATGATAAGTATAAAAGCCGTTCGGGCGGTGAAAAGGATTCTTTCGGTCGGTGCGCTTGCTGCATTACTTTTTCTATCTATACTACTCCTACGAGATAGATTTTTCTTTGAAACGGGACTATCAATAGATACTTATGCCATGTCAGAAGACAAGATTATTGAAGATAAATCGCAAGAAGAATTAGATGAACATTATTTATCTATTGTGACTGTTGACGAAATTGAAGGATTTTTATTTTCTGTTGATTTTCCCAATTCCTTTCTTGCTTTTACTTATAAATCTATGAATATGGAGGGAGTCTATTTTGTCGGATCAAAAAGCGATGATGTTTCGTTTAGGAGTACGAATGAATTCGGCGGGATGAAATTAAGTAAAAAGAAAATATATTATTTCTGTCCTATAACAGATGGAGAAATCCCAGAATCCCTGACAGTACCTTACCTAAAAGGTGAAATTACATTTCTCGTTCATGAAAACGAAAATGGATACACAATCGAACTCTACAAAATGATTTCATATCCGGAAAAGAATAATTAGAGATATGATACGAAAGGGAAAATCATGAAAAAATTATTATCAATCATTATTGCCATTACATTACTTTTATCATTAAACATCTCCGCAATTGCATCTCAGTCGACTAAGATCATACCTGTGTCGGAGTATCAAAAAATATTGGACAGATTAAATACCAAATATGGTACAGATGTGCATTTTGCCTCGAAAACGGAAAAAAATAATTATAATATTGATGAGGAATTGAAGAATGTTTCGTTAGCTGACTTTGAAAAAGATATTGAAGAAGCTATATTAGAAAACGAAAGAGCTAAGCAAGAAGCAAAAAAAGCCAAAAAGAAATCAGAGGAATTAAATGATTCAAAAAATATTTATCTTGTATCTGGAAGAGCAAGTTCTTCAACGGTAACGCGTGAAAAAGATGTTTCGGGAGCAACAGTCCATATGACAGCTGATGTTAGCAATTCTTCGGGATATTGGCGCTATACAAGTATAGGAGCTATATGGACCTCGTATTTTGCAGGTGTGAATTCAACTCCGGCATTTTATTCTGTAACTTACAATTATGATTTAATCGATTCAAAAAGAACATGTGCTATCAGCATATATGGTGTAACCATAGGAAATTATGGTGTAATCATTGACAGCAATGCGTACAGATATGTGGAATTCTGGGCGGGGAACGGAATGTAAACACATTCATCGTCAAACTGATTGACATTAGCTCGAATAAATTGTTTTGAAATAACTAAAGCCATAGATTATATGTGGTTTAATCATATATTCTGTGGCTTTTTGCTTTCAGTGATTGAGATAATAAAAAATGACTCTTCGTTTTAGCGAACGGCACTTAATGAATCCGAGGCCGAGTAGGCAATTTCGAGGACTGTTTGAGGAGCGAAGCTCCGAGTCGCCACAGAAATTGCCGTGATAATGAGGACAACGGATGAATTTAGTGCAACGTCGCGTTTCGAAGAGTCGTTATTTATTAGATCAATCGCGTAAAAAATTATAAGAGCGACAACATTTCATCGATACGCTTATCGTATGTGTGGTCTTTTACAAGACGGGCGTAGCCGTTACGGGCAATCTCGGCGCGCTCGTCTTCGTGGGAGAGGAGATAGTCGATCTTTTTAAGGAGATCGTCTTTGCTTTCGTAGCATACGTATTCGTGTCCGTCTTCAAAGACGTCTGCAAAGCCGGCCTGGTAGTTTGAAAGCAGAAGGCCACCGCATCCGATGATCTCAAAGCAACGTAACGGAACTCCGGTGTGGATGCTTCGAAGGGTGATGTTAAGGTTTATCTTGGCACGGTTAAAGACGAAGGGTGCCATTTCAAGATAGTCGACGGGGCCGTGGTTGATCGCGCCCGGAAGCTTTTTGTCTGAATTTGGGGTGTAGAGATCGTATTTGTGATGTTCGCCGATGGCGGAAAGGTATTCGAGACGCTCAATTTGAGTGAGCTTTCTGTTTACGACGTATTCGGCGAATAAGTAGTTTCTTGTTTCGACTCCCTCAGGATCGGGCTTCATGGGCAGATTTTTAGACATGTCGTCCATGATGTCGTCGGTCAAGAGGTCGCTTATGAAATTGTAGCCGTAGACGTTTTTCTGGGCTGTCATTATGCCTTCAAGATAGCCCCTCGTGTAGTCGCTTATGTCCGTCATGCGTTCGTAGAACTGATGCTTTTCGGTGTAGAGCGATCCTATGAAAGCAATGTCGGTCCGGTTGAAGGCTTTGTCTTTTTCGAATGCTTTAATGAATTTTTCATTTGAAAGCAGTTTTCCGAGTCTGTCCGGATTGGCTGCAAGAGGCATATAGTAAACGGTATTTATCCCGCTTGCCTTAAAATGTGAATATTCTTCGTAATCAAATAAAAAGACATGATTTTCGGGATATACCAGCGAAAAGTGATATACCAGAACTGCGGGCGAATCGTAGATCCACGAAAAATACGGAATGCCGTTGTCATGGCACACCTTGGCGATTATCGGAAAATAGTTGAACGAAAAAATGATGTCGACGTTGTTTCTTTGTGCCGCATCTTTTATGTCTTTTTCAATCTTTTCGTCTTTATGCAATTCTTTGTCGGAAAACGGATATTCAGACACAATGTGTCCAAGACGCGTAAAAGCGTCCGTAATATCTTCGTGTCCGAGTCCTTTCCATTTCATTAACAGTATATTCATACAATAAATCTACCACACCTTCTTGCATATATAAAGCGCTAATCATCCTAAGCAACGTAAATGAAACAAAGCCACAAATACGTAGCTTTTATCCCGATGGCAGACGCCAGAAAGTGGAAAAGCGATAATAAAAAAGCAATAAATATGATGCAAAAGCAAAGGTATTTGATATAATAAAAGTTACGACACAAGTCGAAAGGATCAGGTTAAAATGGCAGACGAAACATTGGTTAAATTGCGCGAAGAGATAGACATTATAGATAATGAGATAGTGGCCGCCTTCGCAAAAAGGCAGGAGACTGTTTTAAAGATAGGCAAATACAAAAAAGACAACAACATTCCGGTCGTTGCTTCCAATCGTGAGCAGGAAGTCATAGACAGACTGAAGACAAAAGTGGATGACAGATTCAAAGATGATATAGACGATCTTTATAAGACGATATTCGATCTTTCAAAGAGACTTCAAAACAAAGAAAAATAGAAGTCATGCAGCGCCGGTGAAGCCGGTTAAAGGGGAATGAGCCGAAAAATGCGACCCGACGGTAAACGCGGGGATTATTCTTTAAGGCACAGCGGGCCATAATATCATGGGGATAAACAAATATTTGGAGAGATGACGTGAAATTTAAAGGATTAAAGAGCAAACAGTATGCAAATAAGTGGGATGAGGCTTATCCGGTCGGAAACGGTACTATGGGATGCCTTGTTTTCGGCAATCCGTTAAACGAGAAGATCGTGACTTCACATGAGGAACTTTTCCTTCCGCTTCCTGTCAATAACGACGTGCGTCCTTTTAAGACCGCGGGCTGCATAAACGAAGTAAGAGAGCTTTTGTTTGCGGGCAAGTATTATGAGGCTACGGAACGTTTCCTGAGAGAGGCCGAAAAGGACGGATATCCTTACGATACCTGTATTTGGACCAATCCCTTTGAGACCGCGACGGAAATCTATATAGACATTCCCGACGTAAAAGAGGTTTCGGATTATGTTTCGCGTCTTGATTTCACAAGCGGCGAACTTGTAACGAGCTTTTTGGCAGACGGCAATAAGGTCAAAAGAAACTGCTTCGCATCACGTACCAGAAACGTTTTTGTGATGAAGATCGAAGCGGATAAGCCGATCACGTTAAACATAAGCACGGGTACGAACGAAAATATCCATGATGTATCGGAAGTGACGCACACGGTCGACGCAAATACCATCACCACCAAGTCGGTTCACAGTGAAGAAGAGAGCGGATATGTTTCCGTTCTTAAAGTGCTTAGCGAAAACGCTCCTGATACATCGATCGAGACGATCAATAACGGTATTTGCGTAAAGAACGGGAAAGAGGTCATTGTTCTTTATACTCTTTCGCCCTGGAAAAAGAGTTTTGAAGCCGCAAGGGTAAAAGCGGTAAGAGAGATTGAGAGCATTGCGCCCGTTTACGATGTTTTGTTTAAAGAACATACAACGATCCACAGAGAATTGTTTGAGCGCGTAAAGGTTACTCTAAGCGAATGCGGTGAAGAACTGTTAAATGAGGACCTTTTAAAGCAAAGCCGCGACGGTGAGCTTACGAGCGAACTTCTCGAGAGGATGAGTGATTACGGAAGATATCTTGATATCGTAAGCTTTGGCAAGTTGCCTCCGAACCTTCAGGGCGTATTTAACGGAGACGCAAATCCGCCGTGGAGTTCCGACTATACGCTCGATGAGAATATACAGATGATGATGTGGCAGGTGCTTCCCGGTGCATTGCCTGAATTTGCGCGTGTATATTTCGACTGGCTTGAAATGTACAATGACGACTTTAAGGAAAACGCCAAGGTCATTTACGGTGTGGACGGATTTTTGTGTGCATCGAGAGTTTCGACCACCGACGGTATACACAGGCATTTCGCGCACGCTTTCCCGATGGCATTCTGGACGGCGGGTTCGGGATGGTTAAGTTCGGTTTATGAGGATTTCTACGAATTTACGGGTGATAAGAACATTCTTTCCAGAGGCGTTAAGTACTGGAAGGAAGTCGTTAAGTTCTATGAGGGATTTCTTGTAAAGGATAAGAAGGGGCGTTTCGTATTTGCCCCGTCCTATTCACCGGAGAATACTCCGCTCGGACACAACAGCCCGACGGCGATCAATGCGACGATGGATGTTGCGATCGCAAAAGAAGTATACACAAATCTTATAAACGCATGTGAAACGCTCGGCACGGAAGAAGATAATATTGACAGGTGGAAAGAAGAACTTGCCGCTTTCCCCGATTATGCGATAAACGAAGACGGAGCCATTAAAGAATGGATTCCCGAAGAGTTAAAAGACGATTACCATCACAGACATTCGTCGCATCTTTATCCGGTATTTCCCGGCCATGAAGCGATGGATGCCGGCAACGAAGACCTTAAGAGCGCGTGTCACAGAGCGGCAGAACTTAGGCTCATAGACGGCGTAGATGCGATCTCGGGATGGGGGCTTGCTCATCTTGCAAATATTTCTGCCCGTCTTAACGATGCGGATCTTTGGTTTAGCGCGCTTAACAGACTTATAAGAGTATTTACCCTTAAAAACCTGTTCACGACTCATAACGAGTATTCGCTTTTCCAGATGGACGCCAATACAGGCATCACGGCAGCGGTATTTGAAGCCTTCATGTATTCTGACAAAGAAAGAGTGTTCCTGTTCCCGATAGTGTGCGACAAGTTTTCACATATGTGTGTCGAAGGCTTAAGAGGACGCGGGTGCATGCACGTGATAAGACTTGAAAAAAACGGTGATTATATAATCGCCCATCTTGAAAATCAGGGCAAAAACACGATGAGGATAGTCTGCCCCGACGGATTCTCTTTTGAAAACGGAAACCGTGAAGCATCAATAAGCCCCGGCGGAGTGGTGGTTTTGAAAGCGGTCAAAAGAGGTTAGTGAATAACCGTTTAAATTTTTGGGAGTATATGATAAAATGGATAACGATAAGCGTCAAAGGCGCATTAAGCGTCTTAAGAAGGAGATAAAGATAATACTCCTTTTCCTTATCATTTTTCCGTGGGTGATCGTTACGGTCACAGCCGTAAATAATAAAAAACTGTCAAAAGAAAACGCTCAGAAAGAGGAACTGTTAAACCAGTATCTGGAGCAGATGGAAATGCTCTCGACTTCGTACGAGACCGAGGAAAAGACAAAAGAGCCCGAGGCAGCGGTCTTGCAAGGACCCAAGTACAATGTCGAAGAGATGACCAAAGAGGAGATCGAAGCGCTCTCACTCAGCGACGAGGAACTCTACGACGGTTACAGAAAGGTTTACCTGACTTTTGACGACGGACCAAGCTCCAACACGGAAGCGATTCTTGACATATTAAAAGAGTATGACGTTAAGGCCACTTTCTTTGTGATAAGACGTGAAGGACGTGAATACGAAGAACTTTACAGACGTATAGTCGATGAAGGACATTCGCTGGGCATGCATTCATGCACGCACGTTTATTCCGAGCTTTACAAAGATGAGGATTCCTTTTTGGAAGATACAAAGAGAATAAGGGATTTTCTTTATCTCGTTACCGGAGTCGAGTCAAACATTTACAGATTTCCGGGAGGAAGCTCAAACAGAGTGAGTACGATAGACATGAGAAAGTTCGCATCACTTCTTGAAAACGAAGGGATCGAGTATTTCGATTGGAATGTATCTTCCGGAGATGCTTCGTCACCAATACTCTCAAAGTCGAGAATAGTAAGCAATGCTACGGATAATCTTGAATATTTTTCGGAAGCGATGATCTTGTTTCACGATACCGCTTCAAAGGTTTCCACCGTGGAAGCCCTTCCCGAGATCATCGAAAAGATAAAGAGCATGGACGATACGATCATGCTCCCCATAACAGGCGAAACCAATCCGATTCATCATATATCGGTGGATAAATAACTTTAATACAAAGGAGAAACAGGACATGGGCTTTTTTACCGATTTAAAAGAAGACATTTCTCAGGCTGTTAACGAAATGGTACCGGAGGAAACCGAAAATACGGCAGAAGCTGTAGAAGAGGTTACCGAGCAGACTGAAGAGGTTACCGAGGAAACGGTAGACAGTCTCGATCTCGATGCTTTACTTGACAACCTTGATAAGGAACAGGAAGAAGAAAAAGCAGAACCTGCTCCCGCACCGGCACCCGCTCCCGCACCCAAGGCAAGCTTTTATGAAGCACCCAAGAACACGGGTAAGGCTACGGATGAAACCGCGGTTATCACCGCCGGTATGGTTATAAAGGGTGATCTTTCATCCACAGGCTCTTTGGAAGTACTCGGATCGATCACCGGTAACATCGCGATCAACGGAAAACTCAACATCGTGGGAACCGTAGAAGGCGACTCAAAAGCTTCCGAGATCTATGCCGAAGGCGCAAAGATCACAGGCGAAGTAAACAGCCAGGGTTCGGTTAAGATCGGACAGAGTTCGGTTATCATAGGCAATATTTTTGCCACAAGCGCAGTTATCGCCGGCGCCGTAAAGGGTGACATCGACGTAAAGGGACCCGTAGTGCTCGATACTACGGCCATCGTTATGGGTAACATCAAATCCAAATCCGTTCAGATCAACAACGGTGCGGTTATCGAAGGTGTTTGCTCACAGTGCTACGCAGACGTATCACCTACAACATTCTTTGATGAATTCAAGAAAAAGAGTAAATAATCATTATAAAGGCGGATCACAATGCGTATATTGCTTAAGTTAAGCGGCGAAGCTTTGGCGGGAGAAAAGAAAACGGGCTTTGATGAGCCTACCGTCAGAAAAGTTGCCGCACAGATCAAACAGGTCATTAAAGACAACGAGATCGCAATAGTCATCGGAGGCGGTAACTTCTGGAGAGGCCGTACTTCCGGAGACATGGACAGGGTAAAGGCCGATCAGATCGGTATGCTCGCGACCGTTATGAACTGCATGTTCGTATCGGAAGTGTTCAAGACCGAAGGGATCGATACCGAAGTGTTCACCCCGTTCACATGCGGAACGTTCACATCGCTTTACTCCAAAGAAGAGGCGGTTAAGAGCCTGAAAGCAGGAAAAGTTGTTTTCCTTGCAGGCGGTACGGGACATCCATATTTCTCGACCGACATGGGAACCGTTCTGTTCGCACTTCAGATTGAGGCCGAGAGCGTTCTTTTGGCCAAATCAATTGACGGTGTATATGATGACGATCCCGCGAAAAATCCTAACGCCAAGAAGTTTTCCGAGATCTCTCTTGAAGAGGTTGTGGCCAGAAACTTAAAGGTGGTGGATACGGCGGCAAGTGCACTCGCGCTTGAAAACAAATTGCCGTTCATGGTATTTGACCTTAACGAAGAAAACAGTATCGTTAACACGCTTGGCGACAAGTTTAACGGTACGCGCGTAACAGCGTAAAACAAAGTATTGGGAGGATCTAAAAATTTATGGATGCCAGAGTATCACAATATAACGATAAGATGGTAAAAGCATTCGAATATATGGAGACGGAACTTCAGTCCATCCGTGCCGGACGTGCCAATCCCCATGTACTCGATAAATTGAGAGTGGATTACTACGGAACCCCCACTCCCATTCAGCAGGTGGGTAACATCACTGTTCCCGAACCCAGGATCATTCAGATCGCTCCTTGGGAGAAATCACTCATCAAGGATATCGAGAAGGCAATACTTGCATCAGATGTGGGTATCACACCTTCAAACGACGGTTCGGTCATAAGACTCGTGTTCCCCGAACTTACAGAGGAAAGACGTAAGGATCTTGTTAAAGAGGTTCGCAAGAAAGGCGAAGATTGCAAGATCGCCATCAGAAACATCCGCCGCGACGGTAACGAAGCTTTCAAGAAGCTTTCAAAGACCGAGATCAGCGAAGATGAGATCAAAGATCTTGAGGATGAACTTCAGAAGGCTACCGACAAGTTCGTAAAAGATATTGACAAGGCCGTTGAAGAAAAGGCACAGGATATCTTAAAAGTATAAGATTAAAGGGCAGGTACCCAATCCTGCCCTTTGTGTGTATCATGGAGAGATTAAAGATAAATGAATGTACCAAAGCACGTAGCGATAATACTTGACGGAAACGGACGATGGGCAAAAGCTCACGGAATGCCGAGAAATTACGGACACATTCAGGGAGCTAAGGCTGTCGAGGATATCTGTGAGGACGCTTATAACCTGGGCGTCAAATATCTTACGGTGTATGCTTTTTCGACAGAAAACTGGTCACGCCCGAAAGATGAAGTTGATGCGCTCATGAAGCTTCTTAGAAACTACATGAAGAACTGTCTTCAAAGAGCGAGCAAAAACAATATGTGTGTAAGAGTCATCGGCGAGAAATCACGCCTCGATGACGATATAAGAGAAAGCATAGAAAGGCTTGAGGAAGGCACCAAAAACAATACCGGGCTTTTCTTTACGATAGCGATAAATTACGGTTCCAGAGACGAGATAACAAGAGCCGTAAGAAAGATTGCGGAAAATGTCAAAGACGGAAAGATCGATCCTTCAGACATCACCGAAGAGATGATCGCCGAAAACCTTGATACGGCGGGACTTCCCGATCCGGACCTTTTGATACGTACCTGCAGCGAAAAGAGGATATCGAATTTCTTACTGTGGCAGATATCCTATTCCGAAATATACGTTACCGACATCGCGTGGCCAGACTTTGACAAGAAGGCTCTTGAAAAAGCGATAGAGGAGTATTCGAAGCGAAACAGGAAATTCGGAAATATCAAAGAGGAATAGATTTATCATGTTTTTTAAAAGACTTTTGAGCGGCATCATGCTGGTCGCAATTTCTTTTGTGTTCATATATCTTGGCGGAAAATATCTTGCCGGACTTCTTACCTTCATTTCATGCGTGGCCTACTTTGAGATGGGAAGAGCACTTAAGCTGTTTGAAGGCAAGAATCAAAACGTACTGATGATATTCGGATATGTTGCGATAAGCGCCTACTATACCACGATCGCTTTGTCAGACAACATATATCTTCCGATAATGAGCGTGATCCTTACGATCATCGGATTTCTTTTCATTTACGTTTTTTCATATCCAAAGTACGATTTTGAGACGATCTCGGCAGCTGTTTTCTCGTTTCTTTATGCCCCGATCATGCTTTCTTTCATGTATCATACAAGAGAGCTGGAATACGGAAAGTATATTGTATGGATAATATATATAAGCGCATGGGGAAGCGATACGCTTGCTTATTGTGTGGGCATGCTTACGGGTAAAACGATCGGAAATCATAAGATGACTCCGAAGTTAAGCCCCAAGAAGTCTATAGAAGGCGCGATAGGCGGAGTGCTCGGTGCGGCTTTACTTGCCTGGCTTTATGCACACTTTGTGCTTGTCAGATTTCTCCCCGCAGATTTTACGGGAGTTGAACTTAAGCTTGCAGCAGTCGGTGCTGTGGGCGGCTTTGTCGCAATGCTCGGAGATCTTGCTGCTTCAGCGATAAAAAGAAACAAAGACATTAAAGATTACGGACATCTCATACCCGGACACGGCGGTATCATGGACAGATTTGACAGCATGATAATAACCGCACCGCTGACATTCTTTTTGGCAGCTTTGATGCTCGGGCTTTTATAACGGTCAGATTATGGAAAAGAAACTTGTAATACTCGGTTCCACGGGATCGATCGGAACCCAGACTCTTGAAATAGTTAAAAACAACGAAGGTTTAAGCGTATGCGCGCTTGCAGCCGCCACCAATGTCACACTTATGGAAGCACAGGCCCGCGAATTTAAGCCTTCTTTGTGTGTAATGTACGAAGAAAAAGCTGCGGCTGAATTGAAGGAGCGTCTGAAGGATACAGACATTAAAGTACTTTCGGGCATGGAGGGTCTGTCCGAAGCGGTTTCTTTAAAAGAAGCCGATATCGTTGTTACCGCTTTGGTGGGAATGATAGGAATAAAGCCTACCATCGATGCCATAAATGCGGGTAAGACGATAGCGCTTGCCAACAAGGAGACACTTGTTTGCGCAGGTCATATCATCATGAAGCTCGCCAAAGAAAAGAAAGTTTCGATACTTCCCGTCGATTCGGAGCACAGCGCTATATTCCAGTCACTTAACGGTGAGAGAAGAGAACGTCTCGATAAAATACTTCTTACCGCTTCGGGCGGTCCTTTCAGAGGAAAGACCTACGAAGAGTTAAAGGGCATGAGTGTCGAGCAGGCACTTAAACATCCCAACTGGAGCATGGGTAAAAAAGTCACCATCGATTCGGCGTCGCTTGTAAACAAAGGACTTGAAGTTATCGAAGCAAAGTGGCTCTTTGACGTATCCGCTTCGGACATCACGGTGCTCATCCATCCTGAGAGCATAGTCCATTCTATGGTTCAATATACGGACGGAGCGGTCATCGCGCAGATGGGAATTCCGGATATGAAGCTTCCGATACAGTATGCGCTTTTCTATCCGGACAGAAGACCGATGTACGATAATCGCGTTGACTTTTTCAAACTCGAAAAGCTTTCTTTTTACAAGCCTGACACAGAAACGTTCAAAGGGCTTAAATTTGCGTACGAAGCCGTGAACAAAGGCGGAAACGCGCCTACGGTGTTCAATGCCGCAAATGAGTTTGCCGTAAAGAGATTTCTTGACAAGAAGATCGGATTTACGGGTATATACGATATAATAGAAGCCGCATTGTCAGATGTAGGCTTTATCAAAGATCCTTCCTTTGAGGAGATCTTAGCAACACAAAAGGAATGTGACGAATTCCTTGAAAAAAGATTTTAGGTGCAGGTTATATAAATGTTAGGAACAATCATATGGTTTATCATCATATTGTCCGTTATCGTTATCTCACATGAATTCGGACATTTCATAATCGCCAGAGCCAACGGTATCCGCGTCAATGAATTCGATGTGGGAATGGGTCCGACGATCTTTAAGTTCAAAAAAGGGGAGACCGTTTTTGCGTTAAAGGCGTTGCCGCTTGGCGGAGCATGCATATTTGAAGGCCTTGAAGATCTTTCCGATCCTAAGGTCGCTCTTGAGGCGATAGACGACGAAAAGGAAGGTATCAAAAGAGGCGACGAGAGATCGTTTCGAAATGCCAATGTATGGGCGCGTATCTCGACCGTACTTGCCGGCCCCGTGTTTAACTTTATCCTTGCGATGATCTTTGCGATGATCATCGTATCCAGGGCAGGTACGGATCTGCCTACGGTTCAGGGACTGACCGAAGGGCGTCCGGCAGAGAGTTCGGGATTGTCGGTGGGAGACACGATAGTCAGCATTAACGGTGAAAAGATCCACGTATGGCGTGACATCACTCTCATAAGCATTCTCAATTCCGGCGAAGAGCTTGATATCGAATACAGACATAACGGAGAACTTAAGAAAACAAGTCTGACGCCTCAGTATGTGGAAGAAGAAAACCGTTTCTATATAGGCATAGAAGGCGGCACCGATTTCATGGAGTGCAAGGGCTTAAATCTTTTCAAATACAGCTGGTACGAACTTGTTTTTAACTTCCGGAACACATTAAAGAGTTTAAAACAGCTTGTGCTCGGAAGACTGTCAAGAGATGCTATCTCAGGACCTGTCGGAATAGCTCAGGTAGTCGGTGAAAACTACGGAGTGGCCAAGGAATACGGTATAGAGAGTGTCATACTTACGATGATGAACATTGCGATGCTGTTATCGGTGAATCTGGGAGTCATCAATCTGCTCCCACTTCCGGCCATAGACGGCGGAAGACTCGTATTTTTGCTCATAGAAGTGGTAAGGGGAAAGCCCGTACCCGCGAGATACGAAGGCATAGTGCACGTTATAGGCTTTATAATGTTCCTTGCCATTACGGTGCTTGTTCTTTTTAACGATATATCCAAATTCTTTTAGGAAAAGACCATGACTTACAGAGAAAACACAAAAGAAGTTCATATAGGCAACAGGGTGATCGGACACGGCAATCCGATACTTATCCAGTCCATGACCAATACTCGTACAGAAGATGTCAAAGCTACGGTTTCGCAGATAAAGAGACTGGAGGCCGCAGGCTGCGAGATAGTGCGCTCGACCGTACCGACGATCGAAGCCGCGAAAGCCATAAAAGAGATAAAGAAAGAAATATCGATCCCGCTTGTCGCCGACATTCATTTTGATTATAAGATGGCTGTAGCCGCTATTGAAAACGGGGCGGACAAGATAAGGATCAATCCCGGAAACATCGGAAGCGACGATAAGTTAAGATGTGTGGTAGATGCTGCAAGGGAAAGAAACATCCCGATAAGAGTAGGCGTAAATTCCGGATCGCTGGAAAAAGAGATACTCGATAAATACGGACACGTCACATCCGACGGACTTGTTGAAAGCGCTGTAAACAACGTAAAGAGAATAGAAGACATGGGCTATGACAATCTTTGCATAAGCCTTAAGTCCACAGATGTTTTAATGTGCATCGACGCCCACAAAAAGATCGCGGGAAAGACGCCCTATCCGCTTCATGTGGGGATAACGGAATCGGGCACCGCATTTTCGGGAAATCTTAAGTCCGGTGTCGGACTCGGAGTCATATTATACGACGGAATAGGAGATACGATAAGAGTATCGCTTACGGAGGACCCTGTCGAAGAGATCAAGGCAGCGAGGATCATCCTTCGTACTTTGGGACTCAGAAACGAAGGTATAGAAGTTATCTCATGTCCCACATGCGGCCGCACAAAGATCGATCTTATCGGGCTTGCCAAGAAGGCCGAAAGCCTCGCCGAGCAATATCCGTTATCTATCAAGCTCGCCGTCATGGGATGTGCGGTAAACGGACCCGGAGAAGCAAGAGAAGCCGAGATCGGCATAGCCGGAGGAGACGGAGAAGGACTTATATTCAAAAAGGGTACGATAGTCAAAAAAGTGCCCGAGAGCGAACTCTTTACTGCACTTAAGGAGGAGCTTGACAACTGGGGGAAATAACGCATGGAACAGGCGTTTTTAGACGTTTTTAATACATTGTCTTTAAAAGAGTCGTTAAAGACTTTATTTGAAGACGTATATATTCTCAAAATGGTCTCGGTGACCAAGAAAAATCTTGTGAAGATCTTTATAAAGAGCAACCATATCATTCCGCGAAAAGAGAAGTCGGAAATGGAACGCATCATCAAAAGAGACCTCTTTTCCGGAGAGGATCTTGAGATAAAGATCGTGGAGACCTACGAACTTCCGTCAACTTACAGCGTAACGGCGCTCCTTAACGAATACAAAGAGAGCATGCTCTACGATCTGACGGAAAATTCACCCATCCTTAAAAACTGTTTTATAAAGATCCGCTTTGAGGAGATCGACAAAAACACGGTCACGGTCATCGTTCCCGAAAAGTCCATTTTCAAGGAACGCGAGAACGAGATAGTCGACTACTTAAAGCACATTACAACGGATCGCTTCAATATGGAAGCGGTCTTTAAAGTCGTGTACGAAAAGCCTGAAGGAGAGGAAGAGCGGGAAAAAGAAAGAGAAGCGCTCACCGAATACAAGGTTCAAAAACTTATACGAAGCGATCTCGTGGCTTCTATGGAAGAAAGCGAATCGGAAAGCAAAGATGAGAATGCCCCGGAAGATAAGGCAAGCAAGAAAAAAGAAACCGCGAAGCCCGCTCCGAGTGTTCCAAGATCGGTGTCAAAACAGAACTTCTCAAAGTCATATCCTTCAAAGAAAAGCTTTACTCCCAGAGCTTCAATGCCTGAAGAATCGGACAATCCCGATGTTTTGTACGGGCGGGAGATAGATCCCGAGGAAGAACCGATCAATCTTTGCGATCTGGTGGAAGATTTCCTTCCGGTAGTCGTAACAGGTGAGATCATCAAGGTTGAGGACCGCCGTGACATAAGAAACAACAAGGCGATCTTCGGTATGCATATAACCGATTATACAGACACCGTTAAAGTAAAACTGTTTTGTAAATCCGAGGATTACGATACATACGCCGGCAAATTCAAGAAGGGTACCTGGGTCAAGGTAAAAGGTATTCCTCAGCTCGACACCTTTGAACATGAAGTAAACATCACATCTCCGCAGGGCATCATGAAGGGCAAGAGCAACCGTACAAAGCGTATGGACTTAAGTCCCGAAAAGCGTGTGGAGCTTCATTGCCATACAAAAATGAGCGATATGGACGGAGTGAGCGAAGTTACGGATATCATCAACTGTGCTTACTCGTGGGGACATAGGGCGATCGCCGTTACCGATCACGGTGTAGTCCAGGCTTTTACCGATGCGAATCATGCATGGGAAAAGCTTTGGGGCAAAGAAAAGGACCGATGCAAAGAAGCCGGAGAGAAGCCCGACAGGCAGAATTTCTTTAAAGTTATATACGGTGTGGAGGGTTATCTTGTTGATGACCTGACCGAAGCTGTATATGACTCAAAGGGCCAGTCACTTGACGGTACCTTTGTTGTATTCGATATAGAGACGACCGGCTTTTCGCCCATAAAGAACAAGATCATCGAGATCGG
>JAEEGI010008996.1_pt1 | contig 21955 bp, 12 predicted proteins | sample 8958751 | NCBI WGS metagenome assembly JAEEGI01 (sample SAMN16246545, study PRJNA631951) | gut metagenome | biome: gut microbiome; feature: rumen; material: KS-attached | host: Bos | place: Iran: Karaj | collected 2018-10 | reverse complement strand
AGGACGCGCAGGAAGGCGAACGGGAAGCCTATTATCCCGTCAGCATCTACTGTCCGCACTGCCATCGCGATACCACGAAGATCCACTCCTTAAGCGAGGACGGGACCGTGGCGCACTATTCCTGCGCCTGCGGCTTCGAAGGCGACTTCGACTTCACGAAAGATACCAACTGCAAGCTGGCCTGGAAGGTCGACTGGCCCATGCGCTGGGCCTATGAAGGCGTTGATTTCGAACCCGGCGGAAAGGATCACGCCAGCCCCGGCGGCAGCTACGACAACGGAAAGGTCGTGGCGGAGAAGATCTTCGGCTACGAAGCCCCGCTGTTCCAGGGCTACGAGTTCATCGGCATCAAAGGCGTAGCCGGCAAGATGAGCGGCTCCTCCGGCCTGAATCTGACGCCGGACACCATCCTGAAGCTTTACGAGCCGGAGGTGGTGCTGTGGCTCTACGCGAAGAGCGAGCCGACCAAGGCCTTCGATTTCTGCTTCGACGACGGCATCCTGCGTCAGTACTTTGAATTCGACAAGCAGTACGGCGACTTCTGTGAAGGCCGGGCGGACGAATTCACCCGCTCCGTCATGGACAACTGCCTCACGCACGGAAAGACCATCAAGACCGTGCCGATGGCGCTGCTGGTGCAGCTGGGCTCCATCGTGAACTTCAACGTCCCCATGCTGGAAACGGTCTTCGGCAAGATCGGGATGTCCTACAAATATGAAGACTTTAAGGAGCGGCTGGCCCGCGCGGAATTCTGGCTGGAGGAATGCGCGCCGGAGCAGGCGAACCATCTGCGGCCCTTCCGCGATTTCGCGCTCTACGGCGAAATGAGCGAAGAAGAGAAGCGGGAGATCCGTATCCTGCACGATTATATCCGGGACGGCGGCTACACGCTGGACGAGCTGAGCGCGAAGCTCTACGCGATCCCGAAGGAAGTCTTCGGCGAGAACGCGAACGGCTTAAAGCAGCTGCAGGCCCGCTTCTTCCAGCTGGTCTACCGCCTGCTGCTGAACAAGGACAGAGGCCCGCGCCTGTATCTGTTCCTGCACGCGATGGATCCGGCGGATATCCTGCCGCTTCTGGACTTTGACGCGCCCATGACCGAGCTCGAGGCCCATCCGGAGCTGGCGGAGAAGAAGGAAGAGGCGCCGGTCAAGAAAGAACGGGTCTACGGCCCGGCCGATCCGGTGGATCCGGTGAAGGAACCGATATCCAAGGCGGAATTTGACCGCATCGATCTTAGGGTCGCAAAGATCATCAAGGTCAGCGAGATCCGCAAGGCACGCAACAACCTGAAACTGACTCTCTTCGACGGCCTCCGGGAGAGGACCATCGTTTCCAGCATCAAGGACGATTATACGGCGGAGGAGCTGATCGGGAAGAAGATCATCGTAGTGGCCAATCTGGAGTCGGCCAGACTCACCGGCGTGACCAGCGAGGGCATGCTGCTGGCGGCGACCAACAACGCCTGCGGCTGCCAGGTGATCTTCGTGGACGAGCGGATCCCGGAAGGCACGCCGGTCCGGTAAAGAACGAGTATATTCCCTTCATTTATCATACGTTCAAGAAGGAGTAAAGAAATGGCAGAAACACCGAACGGCCGCAGGAAAACGGTCCTGGGCCAGGGAAATGACATTCACAAAAAAGGAGAGGGGCTTGGCACCGGCCCGGTTGGCCAGCAGCACAGCCACAGACCGACAGGCAGCTCGGGCCACAGCTCGGGCGGCGGAAGAGATGACGGAGATCGCGGAAGCCTGCTGGGGACTCTGCTCGGCGGCAGCTCCGGTTCGAGTTCGTCTTCCTCGTCCGGCGGCGGTCTGTTCGGCGGCAAGGGGCTCCTGATCCTTATCGTTCTGGTCCTCCTGCTCGGAGGCGGCGGATCTTTAAGCGGGATCTTCGGGAATCTGTTCGGCGGCGATGATACGACGCCGACCCAGCAGAGCAATACCAGCAGCGGCATCAGCTTCAGCAACCTGGGGCTTTCCTCCCTGTTCGGCGGCACCAGCTCGGGCAGCAGCACGAACGCCAGCTCCAGCGCGGTGGACGCCAGCGCCTTAAGCTCCATCTTCAGCGGCTCCGGCACTTCGACCGGCTGGACGGGCAGCACGCAGAATACCGCCAAGCTGAACACCTCCGTCTCTCCGGAAGCCAGAGCCAAGCGCACCACCATACTGGGCAACAAGAAGGACGTGATCACCATCATGGTCTACATGTGCGGCACGGACCTGGAATCCCAGTACAAGATGGGCACGGCTGACTTAAGCGAGATGATCAAGGCCACGGTCGGCGACAACATCAACCTGATCGTCTATACCGGCGGCTGCAAGCAGTGGCGCGTGAACGGCATCAGCAATTCCACCAACCAGATCTGGCAGGTCAAGGGCGGCCAGCTGGTGCAGTTGGTCGCGGATGCGGGCAACAAGGCCATGACGAAGCCGGCCACGCTGGCGGAATTCATCCAGTTCTGCAAGACCAACTTCCCGGCCAACCGCAACATGCTGATCTTCTGGGACCACGGCGGCGGTTCCTTGAGCGGCTACGGCTATGACGAGCGCTTTACTTCCGCCGGCTCCATGCCCCTTAGCGGCATTCAGCAGGCCCTGAAGGCCGGCGGCGTGACCTTCGATTTCATCGGCTTCGACGCCTGCCTGATGGCGACCGCCGAAACGGCCCTGATGTGCGCGCAGTATGCGGACTATCTGATCGGCTCCGAGGAGACCGAGCCCGGCATCGGCTGGTACTATACGAACTGGCTGACCAAGCTGTCCGCCAACACCTCCATGTCCACGCTGGAGATCGGCAAGAACATCGTCGACGATTTCGTCGATACCTGCGCCAAGAGCTGCCAGGGCCAGAAGGCGACGCTGTCCGTGATCGACCTGGCCGAGCTGGAAAAGACACTCCCGGACGATTTCAAGGCCTTCTCCACGGCGACCAGCGCGCAGATCAAGTCGGATTACAAGACCGTTTCCAACGCGCGCAGCGGGGCCCGCGAATTCGCGGCTTCCACCAAGATCGATCAGGTCGACCTGGTCGACCTGGCCAACAGGCTCGGCACCGAGGCGGCCAAGAGCATGGCTTCCACCGTTCTGGACGCCGTCAAATACAACCGGACCTCCACTAACATGACCAACGCCTACGGCCTTTCCATCTACTTCCCGTACCAGAAGGTCGGCAAGGTGGACAGCGCGGTCTCGGCTTTTGAAGCTATCGGCATGGATGAGGACTACATGCGCTGCATCCAGGCATACGCCAGCGTGGAGACCGGCGGCCAGGCTATCTCCGGCGGCGCCAGCTCGCCGTTAAGCTCCCTGCTTTCCGGCGGCTACAGCTCGGCCGGCCAGACGGCGGACAGCTCGGATATGATCTCCTCGATCCTGGGCGGCCTGCTGGGCGGCAACACCAACGGCGTTTCGGGCTTAAGCGGACTGGCTTCCAGCTTCCTTAGCAGCTCCTTTGGCAGCGGCCGGGCCCTGACGCTGGAGGATACGGCGGCCTATCTGGAAAAGAACCGTTTCGATCCTTCGCTTCTGGACTGGAAGCTGTATGAGAACGGCATGTACGGCATCGCCCTGAGCGACGAGCAGTGGGGCCTGATCCAGAAGCTGGAGCTGAACGTCTTCCTGGATGACGGCGAGGGCTATATCGATCTGGGCACGGACGACAGCTTCACCATCAACAAGTACGGCGTGCTGCTGGGCGACTACGACTACAGCTGGCTGACGATCGGCAAGAAATTCGTAGCCTACTATCTGCTGGACAGCGTCTATGAGAACGGCAAATTCGTCTCCGCCACGGGCTACGTACCGGCGATGCTGAAGAAAGCGGATTCGGACGAAAAGCAGCGGGTCGAGCTGATCATCGTGACGGATGACGCGCATCCGAACGGCTACGTGGCCGGCGCGAAGCCCGTGTACGTAAACGGTGAGACCGATACCGTCGCCAAGGCGCTTCTGGAGCTGGAAGCCGGCGATACGATCGAATTCCTCTGCGATTACTACACCTACAAGGGAGAGTATCAGGATACTTACGTGCTGGACGACGTCACGCTGACCGCGGCGGGCATGGAAGATGAGCTGGCCGTCGGCTACTACTACCTGTCCGACAAGGATCAGAAGAACGCGCAGCCGGCCTACCTCTTCACCGATATCTACAAGCAGGAATACTGGAGCCCGATCCTGCCGAAGTAAGCGGCGGATCCCCTCCGAAAAAACACCCTTCCCGAAACAGTCTCCGGACTGTCAGGGAAGGGTGTTTTTCGTTCGGTCAGAAGGGCTTACAGGATCCTCTCGTATTCCAGCGCGGCGCAGGCCATGGAGCAGATCATCGAGCGGATGAGCGTGCGCTGCGGGCAGGACAGGACCTGCATCGCATAGACGATGGAGATGCGCTTTTCCGGGATCGCCGCCATATACGTGCCGAGCATGCCGCCCCAGCCGAATTCCCCGAGGGGCGTGAGGCTTCCGGACGCGGCGCGGTCGATATGCGTGCGCATGCCCAGACCGTAGCCGTAGCCGACGCGGGTCCGGACGGACTGGAAGTCGCTCAGCCGGACCCCGGACAGACGGTTCGTCCGGATGAGGTCGACCGTCGTTTCGGCAAGGATCCGCGCTCCGTTTTCCGCCTTTCCCTTATGGGTGAGCATCGCGGTGAATTTCGCATAGTCGTCGACCGTCATGATCAGGCCGGCGCCGCCGCCTTCGAATTTCCGGCCGCAGTAAAGCGTCCGGCCCAGATCTGTCGTGACGGGAAGGCCGGTCTTTTCGTCCGGGCGGCTGATCTGACAGAGGTCCTTTTCTTTTTCCGGCGTCAGACGGTAGACCGCGGAGTCCATGCCGATCGGGTCGAAGATATACCGGCGCACGTACTCGCCGATGCTCATCCCGCTGATCACCTCCACGAGGCGGGCCAGGATATCGTGCGCGACGCTGTAGAGCCAGCGCGTTCCGGGCTCGAACTGCAGGGGGCGGCTGGCAATGAGCTTCGAAAAATCCGCAAGGGTATGGTCCGTATCCTTTTCATCGACCCAGTGGGACATTTCGGGCGAGTCCTTGTCATAATCGAAGCCGGCCGTCATCTCGAAGAGGTGGCGGATCAGGATCGGGTTTCCGGCGGGAACGATCCGTTCGCTGCCGTCCGCGGCCCTTTCCCGCACCCGCATGTCGGCGAATTCCGGCAGGTAGTCGGAGAGCGGGTCGTCCAGCCGGAACAGGCAGCGCTCGTACAGCTGCATGGCGGCCGTCACGGTGACGGGCTTCGTCATCGAGAACATCCGGTAGAGCGTCTTCTCCGAGACCGGTATCTTTTTGGCGGCGTTCTGCCAGCCGCTCATGTGGCGGTAGACCTGTTTGTAGCCGACCCAGACGGCCAGATCGCTGCCGGCAACGCCGTAGCGGGAAAAGCTGTCCTGATAGGCGCCGAGATCGTTAAAGCTGACCATGATGATCCTCCGTTCGACAGAAAAAGCGGACCCCGGAAGGCCGCTTTTTCGTGTTTTTTATGTTTATTCCGGGTCAGCCGTCGTTTCGGGCGGCGGCACGTCCCTGGGAATGATATTGCCGTTCTCGTCATACTGGACCGGCAGGCCGTTTTCGTCGTAGATGACAGGCGGCGTGGGCGACGTGGCATGCGTGTGGCGGGTGCAGAGCGCCGGGGCGATGCCGGCTTTATAAATGTACTCGGAGTCCAGCGTGATGACCTCCGGCACCGGCATGTTGTAATACATCTTCAGATAAAGATTGGTGCAGTAGGGCGTGGCCTCGCAGTTGGTGTCGCGGCACATCTTGACCATCACGTGGATGTCGCAGCTTTCGGTCGGGACGGTGTCCTTGGTGAAGAACTCCGAATAGACCTGGCAGTTGGGGTCATGGTCGCAGACGCCCGGAACCGCCAGTTTGCCGCTTAAGGAGCAGATCCGCGCGGTCGTAACGTCCTCGGGCATGACGAAGCCGATGGACGGCAGGCCTTCGTGGATCCGGTTCATCACCTCGCGCCAGACGTTTTTGTGGTAGGCTTCCTCCGTCACGTTGCCGGTCAGGGAGATGCCTCCGTCATCGTAGCCGCTCCAGACGCCCATGGTGAAATAGCGGGTGTAGCCGATGAACCAGAAGTCGCGGGACTTGCCGGCGCTGTCCGTGGAGGTGCCGGATTTGCCTGCCGCCGGCATATTGTTCAGGGCGGCGGAAGAGGAGGTGGCGCTGATGTAGGTCCCTTTCAGGGTGGGCATCTCCTTCATGGAATCCGCCATGGCGCTGGTGAGAAGATACGCGGTGCTTTCCTTGATCACGCGGTGCGTTTCCTGCTCCTTGACAAGCAGCAGATTGCCGTCGTGGTCCGTCACGTGCGTATAGAAGATGGGCTCCTGATAGACGCCCTTGTTGGCGATCGTCGCATAGGCGCCGGTCACCTCCAGCAGATTGGCGCCGTCCGTTAAGGCGCCGATGCTGAGCGCCGGCCCCAGGTCGGTGTAGATCTTGCCGCCGACCTCCTTGGAGCGGACCAGGGAGGAGATGCCGAACTTTTCCAGATACTCGAAGCCGGTTTCGATGCCGACCGTATTCAGGAAGACGCGGGCGCTGACCACGTTCATGGAATAGATCAGGGCCTGCCGCGCGTTGCAGTTGCCCATCCACAGATCGCTGGACCACCAGTTCCGGATCGTGGTGCCGTTGTAGGTGAAGGGCAGATCCTCCACGACCGTGGAAAGCGTCAGACCCTTCGCGTCGATGGCCGGGGCGAAGGTGGAGATCGGCTTGAAGGTGGAGCCGGGCGAACGGTAGGTGTTGGTGGCGCGGTTTAAGGAGCGGCTGGTGGTCTTGTCGCCGCGGCCGCCGGTCACGGCCAGCACGTGGCCGGAGTTCTGGTCGATAAGAATGGCGGAGAGCTGCGGCTGGATGATATACGTGATCTTTTCATCGGCGATCACGTCCTTTTCCCCGAAGACCTCGGCCTTGAAGCGCTCGACGGTCTCGTCAACGGCTTCCTTGCTGTCGAAGAGCAGATAGCCCAGGTCCAGCGTGCGCTTGACGTTGTTGTGCGTATAGGTGACGGTGCGGCCGTCCGCCAGCGTCGCGTTCACCTGGTAGGTGAAGCTGTACTGGAAGGCGTCGGCCGGATAATTGGCCGGATTGTTGACTTCCTCGTCCAGGATCTCCTGATATTCCGGGACCTGCGTCGTATAGATGTTCAGGCCGCCGCTGTACAGCAGGGTGAAGGCGTCGGACGCGCTGTAGCCGAGATCCTCCTGCAGGTCGTTCAGAACGGAGGTGATGACGGCGTCCGTGAAGTAGGTGTAGGGAACCGCGTTCTCCTTGATGATCAGGTTGTTCTCCTGGATCCTGACGTAAAGGGCTTCGGTGTCGGCGATCGCTTCGTCGTATTCGGCCTGGGAGATATATTCCTGGTCCAGCATGTGGTTCAGAACGGAAAGCCGCCGTTCGGCGTTCTCCTCCGGGAAGGTGATGGGATTGTAGTGGTAGGGGTTCTGCGTGATGCCGGCGATGCAGGCGCATTCGGAAAGGGTCAGCTCGCTCACGTCCTTGCGGAAGTAGCGCTGCGAAGCGACCTGTACGCCCAGGCAGTTCTGGCCCAGGTTGATGGAGTTCAGGTAGCTGCTTAAGATGTCTTCCTTGGAGGCCTCCTGGTCCAGCTTCATGGCCAGATACTGCTCCTGGAATTTCCGGATAAAGCGGGCGCCCCAGCCGTTTTCGCGGCCGCCGCCGAAGAAGTTGTTTTTGATCAGCTGCTGGGTGATGGTGCTGGCGCCGCCGTTTAAGTGGCCGCTTAAGAGAAGGGAGGCCATGGACCGCAGCATGCCGCGGATATCCACGCCCTCGTGGGTCCAGAAGCGTTCGTCCTCAATGGCGACGAAGGCGTTGATCAGATTGTCGGGGAACTGGCTGTAGGCGACCGGGTCGCGGTTGGAGCCGGACTGGATGAGGGTCTCGGTCAGGTTGCCTTCCGCATCGTAGATGCTGGAGGCGATGCCCAGAGGCGTTACGTTTAAGGTCTCTGGCTCGGGAGACATATCGATGATCCCCTTGACGGTGCCGAGCGTAAAGCCGCCGGCGATGACAACGGCCAGTACCAGGGCCAGAAAGAGGATCTTCAGGGCGTGCAGAACGATCCGGCTGGTGAACTTCTTTCCGGTCCCTTTCGTATTTTTCAATCTGCTGCTGACAGATTCTCTGCTGTAATTCATGGAAAACACCTCGCGGAGAGAGTCTTTTTCATCTTTGAATTAACAGTATATCAGATTTCGCGAAAATAATAAAGGAGAAATTACGGGCCTTGCCATTTCGGGAAAAGGCTGATACACTAGGCAAAAAGGCGCCGTCCTGTTCCGGGAGGCTGTATGGAACCCTGCCGTCTGCTGATGTCCCCTTCCGAGGGAGAATACGAATCCAAGCGCTCGCGCTTTCTGGCGCGGGCCGTCCCTGTGCGCTCCGAGGAAGAGGCGGCGGCCGTTCTGGCGGCCAGGCGGAAGGAGCATTACGCCGCGCGGCATCACTGCTACGCTTTCGTGCTGGGCCTGCACAATGAGACGACCCGCTCCAGCGACGACGGCGAGCCCTCCGGCACGGCCGGCAAGCCGATCCTGGAAGCGCTGCTGGGCAGCGGCCTGCACAATGCGCTCATCGTCGTGACGCGCTACTTCGGCGGCACGCTGCTGGGGACAGGCGGCCTGGTCCGGGCCTATTCGGCGGCGGCGAAGGCGGCGCTGGAATCCGCGGAGACGGGGCTTCTGTATGAGGGCGCCCGCTGGCACGTGATCTGCTCCTACAACGATCTGGCCCGCGTGGACAAGCTGATCGCTTCCCGCCGGCTGCCGGTCGGAAAAGAAGAGTACGGAACGGACGTCAGCCGGGAGGTCTATCTGATGCCGGAGCAGGAGGAAAGCTTCCTGGCGGAGCTTCAGGACGCCTCCCTGGGCCGGGCGCTGGCCGAAAAGGAAAAAGAGCTTTGCTTTCTGGTAAAAGAAGGGAGAGCCATTCCGTGGAATGACTCTCCCTGAAGAGGGCGCTGCTTACTCGTTTTCTTTCCGGAATTGTTCCGGCAGTTCCTGGACCGGCACGACGGGGGCGGCCGCTTTTTTCTTCCGGCTGTTCCGGCTGATCTTCCGGATCACCAGAACGACCAGAACGATGAAGACGGCCCAGCAGACGAGCGCCGGAACGTTGCCGATCACAAAGACCGTCAGATCGGTAAAGAATTCGCCGACGCCTTCCAGGCTGTCCTTAAAGGTCCGGCTGATGCGCTGTCCGAAGGTCTCCGGTTCTTCTTCCGTGTAGATCTTCACTTCGCTGAGCGTGAGACGGATGGTGGAGTAGCTGACCTGGTTCTCCAGCACGCGCATCTGGGAGGCGTAGGATTCCAGTTTGTACTCCACTTCGGTCAGATGGTCCTGGATCTGCAGCAGGTCGCTCAGATTATCGGCCTTTTCCAGCATGGAGAGCAGGCTGTCGCGCTGGGCCTCCAGGGCCTTGATGCGGCTCTCGGTATCCGCCCAGGTCAGGGTGACGTCGCTGATCTCGGCGGTGGAGGAAGTCACGTTCCCCAGCTGACCGAGCGCGGTTTCCGCCGCATCCAGCCGGGCGGCCGGGATGCGGATCACGTAGGTCGCGGTGCGGCGGGAATAGCTGTTGTAGCTGTTGCCGTTGACAGTAGAGCTTTCCACGTAGCCGCCCTGCTCGAGGATCAGGGCGTTCAGTTTGTTCAGGCTGTCCTCAAAGTCCAGCGTCTCCATGCTGATGCGGAGGGTCTTGATCAGCTTCTGGCTGTTCTGGATCGGATCCTCGGTTTTAGACGTGACGGTATAGGTGAAATTTCCGTCCGATCCCTGATAAGCAGCCTCCGCCGCCTGCATGTTGGCGGTACCCGTCGGGGCGGCCATCATTTCTTCTTTGGCGGCGCCGGCTCCGCCGCAGGCGCCGAGAAGCAGGCAGACGGCCAGCAGGACGGAGAAGACGGCAGGTAAACGTTTTTTCATCATCCTTTTCCTCCTTCAGGTTCTGTGATGAGGTCTTTTGTACATAATACACCAGAAAGCAGCCGTACGTTGCGTTTTCCGCTGAAAATAAGAAAAAAATTTTTTCCCGGCGGCCGCAACAAACAGAAGGAAACGGCTGTATTGTGAATGAAGAGGGTTAAAACATGAGCACTGCGGAAGAAGTTGTCTCAAAATATGAGAACATGCTCTATCGCGTGGCGCTGTCCCACACCGGGATCCGGGAGGACGCGGAGGATATGGTGCAGGAGACCTTCCTGCGCTGGCTGAGCGCCCGGCTCGAATTCGAAAGCGAGGAGCATGAAAAGGCCTGGCTGCTGCGGGTGATCATCAATCTCTGCAATAACCTCGTCAAGAAACGGGGGCGGCGCGGCGAAACGGAGCTTCTGGACATCTATCCCGCAAAGACGGAGGAGGAACAGGGGCTGATTGAGCTGGTCATGAAGCTGCCGCCGAATCACAGGGATGCGGTTTACCTCTACTATTACGAAGGATACTCCACGAAAGAGATCGCACGGATCATGGACACGAAGGAAGCCACGGTACGTTCCTGGATGCTCCGGGGGCGGGAACAGCTGAAAGGTTGGTTGGAAGATGAAGAGCTATAAGGAATATATGGACCGGATCCGGGTGGACGAAGCTCAGCACGGACGCTTCCTGGAGGCGATGCGGAAGGCCGAGGCGGAAGCGCAGGCCGGATCCAAGGCCGCGCCGGACGAAGCTGCCGGAAACGCGGTGCCCGTGCTTCCTTCCGATAAGAAGAAACGTTTCCGCTTCCCCGTGCTGAAGATCGCCGGCGTGGCGGCGGCCGCTGTTCTGGCCTTCGTCCTGATCCTCGGCCCCGCCGGCGGAAAAGTGGCGCAGCCGGCAAAGGAAGCGGATTCCACCCAGGCGGTGACAGCCGTGCCTACGGCACAAAAAGATGAAAGCAAGATGCCCGAAGCCAATACGGCTCCCGCCGGGCTGACGCAGGCCGGGGAGCAGATCGACGGATCCGAAAAGATCACGGATGAAAAGATGAACAGCCCGGAACAGGCCGGCATGAACGAGCCCTCCGCATCTCAGGCAGCTGCTTCAACAAAGCGGTCGTCAGACGGGGCCCCGCAGCCGGCGGAATGTGAAGTGGAGGCGGGGACGGTGCTGACCCTGAACGACGGACAGAGGGAAACGGTCCTCACGCTGAACGAGGAGGAAGCGGCCCTGTTTGAGAAGTGGATCCTGGAAGGCGTCTTCACGTTCACTGACTCGGCAGACGTGCCGGCTGTCGATGAATTAAAACCCGTTCCGACGTCCGCGACACAGGCCGCTGCGAATCCGGAAGGCTCGGCCGCTTATACCGTGACCTATAAAACGGCCGTCTTCTCCGTAACGCTGACGGTCGACGGGACGGAAGGGCATTACGTCTTATATCCGGCCGGCATGGACGGGGAAAGCCTGGCCGCTTTCCGGAAAATTCTGGAGGATCACGGCCTGACTCTTGCCGAATGATGCAAAAGGGATTATACTGATCCCTGATGAAAGCCTTATTTATTGCGGAAAAACCGAGCGTGGCCCGCGAATTTGCCGCGGCCCTTCATGAACCCATGGATCAGCGGGACGGTTATCTCGAGAGCGAGAACACCGTCGTAAGCTGGTGCGTGGGTCATTTGATTTCCATGAGTTATCCAGAAGCGTACGATCCGGCTCTGAAGAAATGGAGCATGGAGACGCTTCCTTTTATTCCGGAACGCTACCGCTACGAGATCATTCCCGCCGTAAAAAAACAGTTCGGCGTTCTGAAAACGCTGATGAACCGGGACGATATCGGCCGGATCTACGTCTGCACCGACTCGGGGCGGGAGGGAGAGTATATCTACCGCCTGCTGGAGCAGGAGGCGTCCACGAAGGTGACGGACCGCCGCCGCGTCTGGATCGATTCCCAGACCGAGGAGGAGATCCGCAAGGGGATCCGCAACGCGAAGCCGCTGTCCGCCTATGACGATCTGGCGGCAGCCGCCTATCTCAGGGCGAAGGAAGATTACCTGATGGGCATCAATTTCTCCCGGGTGCTGGCGATCCGCTACGGCGGGCAGATCTCAGGCTTTCTGGGCAGCCGGACCAAGCTGGCGGTGGGCCGGGTCATGACCTGCGTGCTGGGCATGGTGGTGCGCCGCGAACGGGAGATCCGGGGCTTCGTCAAAACGCCCTTTTACCGCCTGCAGGCGGAACTGTACCCGGAGGGCGGACGTCCGGAAGACGGCCTGATCCGGGCGGACTGGAAAGCGGTCCCCGGCAGCCGGTATTTCGAGAGCCCCTTCCTCTACAACGAGAGCGGCTTTAAGGAAGAAAAAAAAGCGGAAGAACTGGCGGCATCTCTGAAGGGAAAGCCGGCGGTCTTAAGCGGCGTTTCCCGCCGGAAGGAAAAAAGCAATCCGCCGCTTCTGTATAATCTGGCCGAGCTGCAGAATACCTGCTCGAAGCAGCTGAAGATCAGCCCGGACAAGACGCTGGAGATCGCGCAGGAGCTGTACGAAAAGAAACTGGTGACCTATCCGAGGACTGACGCCCGCGTCTTATCCACCGCCGTGGCGAAGGAGATCCGGAACAATATCAGCGGCCTGGGAAAGATCGGCAGCGTCGCGCCCTTCGTACAGCAGATCCTGCGGAACGGCTGGGACAGGGATATCGCAAAGACCCGCTACACCAACGACAAAATGATCACCGACCATTACGCGGTCATTCCGACCGGGCAGGGGCTCGGCGCGCTGGCCGGCCTGTCCGCGCAGAGCCGGGCGGTGTACGAACGCATCGTGCGGCGCTTCCTGTCCGTCTTTTTCCCGCCGGCGGTGTACGAAAAGACCGCGCTGGAGATCGTTATCGACGGCGAGCATTTCTTCGCCAATTACCGGAGCCTGGCGGAGGAGGGATACCTTGCCGTGGCGAATATCCCGAAAAAGAGCGGCACAGGCGAAGCGGAGGAAAAAGACGCCCCGGCGGAGAAGGAACCGGAGCGGGAGAGCGGAAAGGCAGAAGGCGAGGAGGAGCAGGAGGCCGGCGATCTTGGCGCGCTGCTGAGCCGGCTGAAAAAAGGAGAGAAGCTGGCCGTGAAGGCGCTCGTCATAAAACCGGGCGAGACCAAGCCGCCGAAGCGCTACAGCTCCGGCTCGCTGATCCTTGCGATGGAGAACGCCGGGCAGCTGATCGAGGACGACGAACTGCGCGCGCAGATCAAAGGCTCCGGCATCGGCACGTCCGCGACCCGCGCGGAGATCCTGAAAAAACTGGTCACTAACGAATATCTGAAGCTGAATAAAAAAACGCAGATCGTGACGCCGACGCTGGCGGGCGAGATGATCTGCGACACCGTGGCGGTCACGATCCGTTCCCTGCTGATCCCCGAACTGACAGCCAACTGGGAGATGGGACTGACGAAGGTCGCGGAAGGCAGCTTAAGCGAAGCGGAATACATGGAAAAACTGAAAACGTTCATCGTCCGCCAGGTGGAAAACGTGAGAAACGGCAGCTGCACGGCTTTCCTGAGCGAACGCTTCCGGCAGCTCGGGACGGTTTACGGAAAAAAATAAAAAACGCCGGCGCCGGTCTTTGCCGCCGGCCCGAAAACCTGGGAATTTGTGAAAAAATGTTCAAAATATGAAAAAAATATGTTGAAGATTCGCAAATAAAGGTGTAAAATAATGGCTGTCATCCGGATGGCACGGATCGCGGATTTCACTTCGCCGAAAGGCGTGCCCGGTTCTGTAAATAGCTTCTGTCAACGCCTCCGTTCGCGGATCGGTTTTTTATGACCGGCCGCTGCTGGAGATCGCGTTGCGGGAATAAAAAACACAGAAGAACATTCTGCAATCTTTATCAAAAGGAGAGGAACACTATGAAAAAAGCAATTGCGTTACTGCTGGCTGCTCTGATGGTCGTCTCGCTGGCGGCCTGCGGCGGCAAGCAGGATCCTACCCAGGCTCCTACCCAGGCTCCTACCCAGGCTCCTACCCAGGCCCCGACCGAAGCCCCTACGGAAGCTGAAAAGGAACTGGCTGATGACAGCCACGCGATCTGGACCGCCCACGGTCAGTATCTGTTAGCCGACGGCACCCAGAATGCCTGGAACGGCAAGGACAGTGATCTGTATGAGAAGGCAGCTCTGACCGCCATCAAGCTCAGCGACGTCAAGGCGATCAGCGAAGAAGTCTACAACGCTCTGGCCAAGAAGGAAGTCAAGTATCTGTACACCATCGACCTGCTCTTCGGCACCAACGACGCCGGCTGGACCACCGACTTCATGCAGGAAGGCAAGAAGTTCCATGCCAACGGCTCCTATGCGTTTAAGATCGCACAGTGCAGCGTTGATATCGACGGCACCAACAAGGTGTATGCGGAAGATCAGTGGATCTCCGACCCGAAGACCGCTCATGCCGAATCCCTGACCCCGGCGACCCTGTTCATGCCGGTATGGCAGGAAGAAGCTGATGAGAACGGTTTCTCCTGGTCCAGCAACCCTGTCGTGACCGGCGGCGCCGGCCTGTACACCCTGGTAATCGCCCAGTACAAGAACGCTTCTTCTCCGGACGCTGCCGGCTACGGCATCGCTCTGGTCCTGAAGGAAGCGAAAGACGGCATTGCCTATGAAGAAGTCCTGACCTACGTTCCGGCGGATCACACCTACGGCATCGTCGGCGGCTTCGCTGCCTCCGGCTGGGGCAACGACGGCGCTGATATCGCCATGGAAGCCAACGGCGAAAACAGCTGGAAGGGCGAAGTGGAACTGAAGAAGGACGACGAGTTCAAAGTCCGCGCCGACAGCGACTGGACCTACAGCTGGGGCAACGAAGACGGAAGCAACCTGAAGGCTGAAGCCGACGGCACCTACGTCGTCACCATCACCTTCGAGGGCGAAAAGGCTACCGTAACGGCTGAACTGAAGAAATAATGCAACTCTGTGAAAAAGGAGCTTCATTTTGATGGGGCTCCTTTTTCTTATATGTAATACCGTTATACCGAGTGAGGGATCCCTATGAAAAGAATCATCTTATTTCTGGCGCTGCTGTCGGCCCTGCTGCTTCTGACCGCCGGCTGCGGAAAGAATCCAATCCCCGCAACGACAGAAGCGGAAACGACGGCGCCGGCCCCGACGGAAACGGCTGCGCCGGTCATTGAATACAGGGAATTCGAGGACAGCTATACCGACCGGCTGCCGGAAAGAGCGGCGGACGGCCTGACACTTCACGCGTTCAACTGGACATATCACGAAATTCTCATCAATCTCGAAAACATCAGCAACGCCGGCTTTAAAAACGTGCTTACCATGCCGGTCCAGCAGCCGAAGGGCGGCGGATCCAGCTGGTGGGCTTTTTATCAGCCTCTGGGCTTCTCTATCGGGGACAATTCCGCCCTGGGAAGCCGCGAGGAGCTGGCGGAGCTTTGCGCGGAGGCCGAAAAGTACGGCGTCTGCATTTTAGCCGATCTGGTGCTCAATCATCTGGCAACGACCGACGACGAAGGGAAGGAGGCGGACGGAACGCCCATGGTCTCCCCGGCCGTCGCCGCCTATGAACCGGTCATCTACGCGAACCGCAACGAAAACACGGACGGCACCGGCCTGACCTTCCATCACAACAAAAACGCGTCCGGCTCCGGCGCCGACACCCAGTACTACGCCTACGGCAACCTGCCGGATCTGGATACCTCCAACGCCTTCGTGCAGAGCCGCGTGCTGGACCTCATGAAGGAGTGCATCGACGCCGGCATCGACGGCTTCCGCTTCGACGCGGCCAAGCACATCGAAACCGAAAAGGATCCGGACTATCCGAGCGATTTCTGGGATCAGACCCTGGAAAAGGCAAAGGAATACTACAAAGAGAAGACCGGGCAGGAACTCTACGTTTACGGTGAGATCCTGGGCTCCCCGGCCGGCCGCAGCCTGACGAGCTACACCGATCACATGCGGATCACGGACGACGGTTTTGCCACCCAGTTAAAGAACGTCTTCGCCAAGAAAGATCCTTCGCTGATCCTGGCCGCCTCCCTGAAAACGGACGACGCCTCCCAGCTGATCGCCTGGGTGGAGAGCCATGACGAATACGTGACCACGAACACCCATTATTCGGACGTGCGCGTGGCGAAGTTCTGGTCGATCATCGCGGCCAAGAAGGATCTGGGCGGCCTGTATCTGGCCAGACCGACGGCGGAGCTGACGGTCGGACAGATCGGCTCCTACGCCTTTGAGAGCGAATACGTGGCGGTCAGCAACCGCTTCCACAACCGTTTCTTCGACGCGGAAAGCTACGAATCCGTGGACGGGACCTGCTACGTGAACGAAAAGATCAAAGCGGACGATCAGGGCGTGCTGATCCTGAACGTCGGCGACGTGGATCCGGAAAAGACCGTAGAAGTCGCGGTGCCGCACCTGGAAGACGGCGTCTACTACGACTCGCTCACGGGCTCGAAGGTCCTGGTGCACGATCACGTCGCGAAGCTGCAGTTCGAAGCGAACGGCATGGCGGTGGTCACCCGCACGAAGGATATCCACCCGCAGCTTTCCGTTTCAGACAGAGACTGCTCCTTCGTCGGCGACAAGGAGATCAAGCTGAGCGCAAGGAACTGCGACGAAGCATACTGCTATTTCAACGGAAACGAAGCGGACAGGCTGACGATCGGCGAATCCTCGGTCATCAAGCTGAAAGACCACGTTCAGGACGGAAAAGTGGATCTGCACGTGTATCTGCGCAAGGGCGTCAACGTTTTCGAGCAGGTCTTCACCTATACGCAGGTGCAGCTGATCGAAGGAAAGTTCAACGTCATCAATTTGGATGAAAAATATCTGAACGGAGACTATGAGATCTACATCTGGAGCTGGTCGCCGGGTCTGTGGAGCAAGAACTACGAGATCCGGGACGGCGTCCTGCTGGTGGATACGACGGGCATGACGGGCTTCCTGATCGCCGTGTTCGAAAAAGGATATCAGATAGGGAATCCGACTGCATGGGATTCCCACGTTCTGAAACAAAGCTCCGACATCAAGGGAGACATTCTGAAAGAAGGCTTCTTTGACATGACCGGGTTCTAAAAGGAGTATGCCATGAAAAACAAACGCTTTTTTACGATTTTAACGGCTCTGCTCGCGCTGGCCGTGCTCGTGCTTATGACGGCCTGTCAGAAGAAACCCGCGGAGAGTACCGAAGCGACTCCCGCCGGAACGGTTCCGGGCACCGAGGCGCCCGTCGTTGACGAGGGACCGGACGACGTGCCGATCCAGCTGGTGCCGGCGGGCAACGTCATCGCCCAGTATACGAAGGACGAGACGGATCATTCCAAGGAACCGGCCGCGCCTACGAAGACCGTGCGTCTGCATTACCGACGCAACGACGACAACGGCAACGACCGGAGCAATTACGTGGCGTGGAACGTCTGGGCCTGGGATATGACGAACGGCGGCAACGGCGAAGCCTATGAATTCACCGGCTACGATGATTACGGCGTGTATGCGGATCTGGATCTTGCGCTGATCTCCGGCGGCCAGCCCATCGACAAGCTGGGCTTCATCATCCGGACGGATACCTGGCAGAAAGACCCCGACGGCGACCGCTCCATCGATATCCTGGCCGTAACGCCCGGCGGCCTGCAGGACGTCTACGTCCGCACGACCGAATCCACGATCTTCGATACGCAGGAAAATGCTCTGAAATCTATCGTGAGCTACGCCATGCTTCTGGACGCGAGGACCATCAGCGTGTATTTCAAGCCGCTGGCAAACGACTTCAAATCCTATGAGCCGCGCTTTGCCGTGACCGTCAACGGGGCGGACTACAAGAATTTCAAGATGGGAGAGTACGATTCCTCCTTCAAGAAGGTCGATCTGACCCTGCAGGACGATATCGATCTGTGCGACGTCGTGACGGTTGCGTACCGTTTCGATCCCACCTGGACTAACCGGGTAGAACTGATGATGACCAATTATTTCGATACGGAAGAATTTAACGAACGTTACGGCTACGACGGAGACGATCTGGGCGTGACCTTCGACGATGAAAACAATCCGAAGGCGACGACTTTCAAGGTCTGGGCGCCGACCAGCAGCCAGGTCCTGCTCCGGCTCTATAACAGCGGCGACTATATGACTGAAAAGGAGCCGATCGCCGAGTTCCCGATGCAGAAGGGCGGGAAGGGCGTTTTTGAACTGACTGTTCCGGAGGATCTGGACGGCAAATACTACACCTACGTCGTGACCAACTCCAAGGGCACGAACGAGGTCGTGGACCCGTACGCGAAGAGCGCGGGCGTTAACGGCCGCCGCGGCATGGTCGTGAATTTCACGAAGCTGAACGGCCGGATCAGCGGCTGGGCGCAGGACGTCAGACCCTTTGACGGCAACGCGGTGGACGCCGTCATCTACGAGGCGCACGTCCGCGATATGACCATAAGCCCGACCAGCGGCGTAGAACTGAAGTACCGCGGCAAGTTCATGGGCCTGGCTCAGACCGGCACCACCTATACCGAGGACGGCGTCACGGTCACCACCGGCCTGGACCATATCAAAGAACTCGGCGTCACGCACGTGCAGCTGCAGCCCTTCTACGATTATTCCTCCGTGGACGAGACGCGTTCCGGCAGCGAAATGTCGAAGGACAACTACAACTGGGGCTACGATCCCCTGAACTACAACGTGCTGGAAGGCAGCTATTCTACGGATCCCTACGACGGCTACAACCGGATCATTGAATTCAAGCAGATGGTCATGGCCATGCATAAGGCGGGCCTCTCCATCAATATGGACGTGGTCTACAACCACACCAGCGCGTCCGAAAACTCCAACTTCAACCTGCTGGTCCCGTACTACTATTACCGTACGAAGGCCAACGGGACCTTCTACAACGGCTCCGGCTGCGGCAACGAGCTGGCCTCCGAACGCTACATGGTGAACAAGTTCTTCCGGGATTCCTGCTGCTTCTGGATCGACGAGTACCATCTGTCCGGCTTCCGCTTCGACCTGATGGGCCTGATCGACAACCAGACCATGATCGATATCTACAACGACTGCAAGGCGCTGTATCCGAGCATCATGATCTACGGCGAGCCCTGGACCGGCGGCGCTACGAAGCTGAAAGCCGGCACCAGCGACACCAAGCTGACCGGCCAGACGACCGTCCAGGCTTCCCTGGCCCAGGATTTCTTCAGCGGCAGCGGCGTGCTGGTCGGCGCTTTCAACGACGTCATCCGCAACGCGGTCCGCGGCGGCAACAACCCGGGCATGGGCTACGTGCAGGGTTCAAGCAGCGACGCGTCCCTGGTCGCGATGTGCGTGGCCGGCCTGTTCTCCCGCGAGACCGTCAAGACCCAGGCCATCAACCCGAACCAGGTCTTGAACTACGTAGCCTGCCACGATAACTACACGCTGTACGACCAGCTGATCCAGACCATGCCGGAAGCGAGACTGCCGCAGGCCTACACGCAGGCGGAAGCCATCATCTTCCTGGCCCAGGGCGTGCCTTTCATTCAGGAAGGCGAGGAGTTCCTGCGCAGCAAGCTGGATCCGGATACGGGCAAGTACGAAGGCAACTCCTACAACGTCGGCGACTTCATCAACGTAATGGATTACTCGCTGAAGGTCAAAAACCTTGAGATCTGCGAGAAGATCCGTGAGCTGATCGCTCTGCGCGCCAGCCTGGAGGCCTTCCGTCTGTCCAGCCGCGAGGAAATCAACGCCCGCCTTTCCAACGTGACCTTCGACAAGGGCAACATCGTTTACGTCGTTGACGACTATATGGTGATCCACTCCCTGACCGGCACGACCGTGAATCTGGAAAACTGGGAGCTCATCTGGTCCAACGAACGCGGCGAAGAGGAATATCAGGCGGTCAACGGCGACTTCAGTGTGCACACCAACGAATCGGTCGTCCTGAGAAAGGCGAAGGCGAACTGAGATGTTCCGGCACGGGGAGTTCAGTACAGAGTGCGACAGGAAGCCGTTCTTCTTTACGCTGGCAGCTCTTGCGGGCTCTTTAACGGCGGCGGTCCTCCTGTTCGTGCTCGGCGGCGGCGAGGGTCTGGCCATCTTCGCGGGCGTTCTGTGCGCCATCGTGGGGGCGGCGGCGGCTCTGGTCATGACCGCCATGGTGACGGACCGGGCGTACGTCGAAAACGGCGTGCTGCACATGAGCTATCTGTTCAAGCGTTCGCAGATCCCGCTGAACGAGATCGGAAAGGTCTCGCTGAAGGACGACGTCTATACGGTCTTTGACCGGAGCGGAAGAACGGCGGGGACCATGAACGCACAGCTGACGGGCATCGGGGTGATCCTGCATGCCCTGGATCAGAACAAGGTACCTTTTGTCTGAAGGCTCCGGCAGGCGGTGCTGCCCGGCTGAAAGACAATACAAATAAAGTATATTCTAACTGAAGAATAAAGGGAGGAGAATATGGCAAATCTAAAGCTTTCCCACATCTACAAGGTCTACGATAACGGCCACAAAGCTGTCAATGATTTCTCCATTGACATTGCGGACCGGGAATTTATCGTTTTCGTCGGACCTTCGGGCTGCGGGAAATCCACCACACTCCGCATGGTTGCCGGTCTGGAAACGATCACGGCGGGCGACCTGTTCATCGGCGATACGCTGGTGAACGACATGGAGCCGAAAGACCGCGACATTGCCATGGTATTCCAGAGCTATGCCCTGTATCCGCACATGACCGTGTATGAGAACATGGCATTCGGCTTAAGGAACCGGAAGATGCCGGAGGCCGAGATCAAGGAGCGCGTTGTAAAGGCAGCCAAGATGCTGGACATCGAAGACTACCTGGAGCGGAAACCGAAGGAGATGAGCGGCGGCCAGCGGCAGCGTGTCGCGCTGGGCCGTGCTCTGGTACGTGACCCGAAGGTCTTCCTGCTGGACGAGCCGCTGTCGAATCTGGACGCCAAGCTGCGCGCCACCATGCGGACGGAGATCACCGCGCTGCACAAGAGCCTGAATACGACGTTCATCTACGTAACGCACGATCAGGTGGAAGCCATGACCATGGGCACCCGGATCGTGGTCATGAAGCTCGGCTACGTTCAGCAGATCGATACACCGATGAATCTGTACAACGAGCCGTACAACAAATTTGTGGCGGGCTTCATCGGCACGCCGCAGATGAATTTCTTCGACGTGAAGCTGAAGAGAGAAGGCGAGAACGTGTCCGTTATCTTTACGAACGGCGACAAGGTCACGATCCCTTACGAGAAGGTCTCGAAGATCCACAGCCGTTACCTGCAGGGCGACACGAACGTCATCTTCGGCATCCGTCCGGAACACGTTTCCTTAAGCAAGGAAGGCCCCGGCCTGAAGTTCATCGTGACCAACGTGGAGCGTCTCGGCAACGAGACCAACGTCCACGGCAAGCTGGGCGATCATCTGGGCGAATTCACCATGAAGGATGAAGGCAACGGCATCATCGTCAAGGTCATCGACCGGGACGACATCAACGTCGGCGACGTCGTCTATGCCAGCCCGAATCCGGCGAAGGTCCACTTCTTCGACGCCGAGACCGAGATCACGCTGATGAACAAGATCCCGCCGTTCAATACGGTGTCCGCCAGAAAAGCGGGCGGCGGCATGGAACTCTTCGGCACGAAGGCCGCTCTGCCGCAGGTCTATGCGGACGCGCTGGGAGGGGCCGATGCCTTCGAACTCAGCATTCCGCCGTTCGCGATCGTACCGGGCAATGATTACTGCCTGAAGGTCGCGAGGATCGAAAAGGCGGACGACAAGCGTCTGGCATACCTGGCCTACGGCGACAGCTACATCTTTGCGTTGGTGGACGAGAACGTGAAGGAAGGCGACGACTACAACTTCTCGCTGCTGCATGAAAAGATCAACGTCGCCGCGAACGGCGAGGAGATCCTGAAGACCATGCCGGACGAGATCGAGCTGACGGGCCGCTTCTCCAAGACCGAGGTCAAGGAAAACGGCGACCGGGTGC
>JAEEGI010008994.1_pt1 | contig 21960 bp, 10 predicted proteins | sample 8958751 | NCBI WGS metagenome assembly JAEEGI01 (sample SAMN16246545, study PRJNA631951) | gut metagenome | biome: gut microbiome; feature: rumen; material: KS-attached | host: Bos | place: Iran: Karaj | collected 2018-10 | reverse complement strand
CCGTCGCACCAACCAGAACATGACCATCGATCTGCGTCCCATCTGCGACAAAGGCCAGCGTGTGAAGAAGGGTGATATCCTGACCGAAGGCTATGCCACCGAAAACGGTGAGTTGGCATTGGGACGCAACCTGCTTGTTGCCTATATGCCTTGGAAGGGCTATAACTACGAGGATGCCATTGTGCTCAATGAGCGCATCGTTCGTGAGGATGTACTGACTTCAGTTCACGTTGATGAGTATTCACTCGACGTGCGTGAGACAAAGCGTGGTGTTGAGGAGTTCACTGCCGATATTCCTAACGTCAGTGAGGAAGCTACCAAGGACCTCGATGAGAATGGTATCATCCGTGTGGGTGCTCGTGTGGAGCCCGGCGACATCCTGATTGGTAAGATTTCGCCGAAGGGCGAGAGTGATCCCTCACCTGAAGAGAAACTGCTTCGTGCCATCTTCGGCGATAAGGCTGGCGATGTGAAGGACTCTTCACTGAAGGCCAATCCTTCATTGACGGGTGTCGTCATCGACAAGAAACTCTTTGCACGTGCGATCAAGACCCGTCAGACCAAGCAGTTGGACAAGCAGACACTGGCCAAGATTGACGAGGAGTACGAGGCAAAGGTCGACGACCTGAAGGATATCCTCATCGACAAACTCGTGACTCTGACGAAGGGTAAGACCTCACAGGGCGTGAAGGACTACACCGGTGCCGAGGTCATCTCTAAAGGTTCGAAGTTCACGATAACTGCCCTTAAGAACCTGGAGTACGGTGACATCCAGACAAGCAAGTGGACCAATGATGAGCATAAGAACGAGCTCATTGCCCAGCTCATCATCAACTATATGAAGAAGTACAAGCTGCTCGATGCTGAGATGAAGCGAAAGAAGTTTGCCATCACTATTGGCGACGAGCTACCTTCAGGCATTCTGCAGATGGCTAAAGTCTATGTGGCCAAGAAACGTAAGATTGGCGTGGGTGATAAACTCGCTGGTCGTCACGGTAACAAGGGTATCGTGTCTAAGGTGGTGCGCCAAGAGGATATGCCGTTCTTGGAGGATGGTCGTCCTGTTGACTTGGTACTGAACCCGCTGGGTGTGCCTTCTCGAATGAACCTCGGTCAGATATTCGAGGCTATTCTCGGTGCTGCCGGCAAGCGTCTCGGCGTGAAGTTCGCTACACCTATCTTCGATGGTGCTAAGCTTGACGACCTGGCAGCATGGACTGACAAGGCAGGTCTGCCCCGTCTCTGCTCTACCCACCTCTATGATGGTGAGACAGGTGAGCGTTTCGACCAGCCTGCAACCGTGGGTATCACTTACTTCCTGAAACTCGGCCACATGGTTGAAGACAAGATGCACGCCCGTTCCATCGGTCCGTACTCTCTCATCACACAGCAACCTCTTGGTGGTAAGGCTCAGTTCGGTGGACAGCGCTTCGGTGAGATGGAGGTCTGGGCTCTTGAGGCCTTTGGCGCCAGCCATGTGCTGCAGGAGATCCTGACCATTAAGTCCGATGATACCGTAGGACGTTCAAAGGCCTACGAGGCTATCGTCAAGGGCGATCCCATGCCTACACCAGGCATTCCTGAGTCGCTCAATGTGTTGTTGCATGAGCTTCGTGGCCTCGGCCTCAGCGTGACGCTCGACTAAAAGGTAATTGAAAATTGAAAATTGAAAATTGAAAATTATGGCTTTCAAGAAAGATACAAAGCAGAAGAATAACTTCACAAAGATTACCATCGGACTTGCTTCTCCCGAGGAAATCCTCGAGAACTCTTTCGGCGAGGTAACCAAGCCAGAGACCATCAACTATCGTACATACAAGCCTGAGCGTGACGGCCTCTTCTGCGAGCGCATCTTCGGTCCTACAAAGGATTATGAGTGCGCCTGCGGAAAGTACAAGCGCATCCGCTATAAGGGCATCGTCTGCGACCGTTGTGGTGTGGAGGTGACCGAGAAGAAAGTGCGTCGTGAGCGTAGCGGACATATCGAGTTGGTAGTGCCTGTAGCCCACATCTGGTACTTCCGCAGCCTGCCCAATAAGATTGGCTATTTGCTGGGCCTGCCTACCAAGAAACTCGATGCTATCATCTATTACGAGCGCTACGTAGTCATCAAGCCGGGTGCACTTGAGGGACGTAAGGATGCCGAGGGCAATCCTGTGCTTGGCTCTCAGAAGTATGACCTGCTCTCAGAAGAGGAGTATAACGATATTCTGGACAACCAGCTGTCAGAGGATAACTACCTGCTTGATGACAACGACCCCAACAAGTTTGTTGCCAAGATGGGTGCCGAGGCTGTCTATGATTTGTTGCAGCAGCTCGATCTCGACTCGCTCTCATACGAGTTGCGCGACCGTGCTAATACTGACTCGTCGCAGCAGCGCAAGAACGAGGCATTGAAACGTCTGCAGGTGGTCGAAGCTTTCCGCTCCAGCGTTGAGAAGGGCATCAACCGTCCTGAGTGGATGATCATGAAGATCATTCCCGTGACACCTCCTGAGCTCCGTCCCCTCGTTCCGCTGGATGGCGGACGTTTCGCCACTTCCGACCTGAACGACCTCTATCGTCGTGTCATCATTCGTAATAACCGTCTGAAGCGACTCATGGAGATCAAGGCTCCTGAAGTGATTCTCCGCAATGAGAAACGTATGCTGCAGGAAGCTGTCGATTCACTCTTCGACAACAGCCGCAAGTCGTCGGCTGTGAAGAGCGACAGTAATCGTCCCCTGAAGTCACTCTCCGACTCACTGAAAGGTAAGCAGGGCCGCTTCCGTCAGAACCTGCTCGGTAAGCGTGTTGACTACTCAGCCCGTTCGGTAATCGTTGTCGGTCCTGAGTTGAAGATGGGTGAGTGCGGTCTTCCTAAGCTGATGGCTGCCGAGCTCTACAAGCCGTTCATCATCCGCAAGCTCATTGAGCGCGGTATTGTGAAGACTGTGAAGTCGGCCAAGAAGATTGTCGATCGTCGTGAGCCCGTCATCTGGGATATCCTGGAGAACGTCATGAAAGGCCACCCCGTGTTGCTCAACCGTGCACCAACACTGCACCGTCTGGGTATCCAGGCCTTCCAGCCCAAGCTCATCGAGGGTAAGGCTATTCAGCTCCACCCACTGGCTTGTACCGCGTTCAACGCCGACTTCGACGGTGACCAGATGGCTGTTCACCTTCCCCTTTCCAACGAAGCTATCCTCGAAGCTCAGTTGCTCATGCTACAGAGCCATAACATCCTGAATCCTGCCAATGGTGCACCTATTACCGTGCCTTCACAGGATATGGTGCTCGGTCTCTACTATATCACTAAGATCCGTCCGGGTGCCAAGGGCGAGGGTCTCTCGTTCTATGGTCCTGAGGAAGCCATCATTGCCCACAACGAGGGCAAGTGCGACCTGCATGCTCAGGTGAAGGTCATGGTTGACGACGTGATTGAGGGTCGTAAGATTCGCCATCAGGTGGAGACCTCTGTGGGTCGTGTCATCGTCAATGGCATCGTGCCGAAGGAAGTAGGTTTCGTCAATAAGGTTATTTCTAAGAAGTCGCTGCGCGACATCATTGCCGACGTGATTAAGAACGTGGGCTTTGCTGAAGCTTGTGAGTTCCTTGACGGTATCAAGAATCTTGGCTACCGCATGGCTTATCTGGCTGGTCTGTCGTTCAACCTCGATGATATTATCATCCCGAAGGAGAAGGCAGAACTTATTGAGAAGGGTAACCAGGAAGTGCAGCAGATTACCGACAACTACAACATGGGCTTCATCACCGACAACGAACGTTATAATCAGGTGATTGATACATGGACGCACGTGAACAATGATATTGGTAATATCCTCATGAAGCAGATGACTGAGGCCGATCAGGGCTTCAACGCTGTGTTCATGATGCTCGATTCAGGTGCCCGTGGTTCTAAGGACCAGATCAAGCAGCTCTCAGGTATCCGTGGTCTGATGGCTAAGCCTCAGAAAGCCGGTGCCGAGGGACACCAGATTATTGAGAACCCCATTCTGTCGAACTTCAAGGAGGGTATGTCCGTGTTGGAGTACTTCATCTCTACTCACGGTGCCCGTAAGGGTCTGGCTGATACAGCCATGAAGACAGCCGACGCTGGTTATCTGACCCGTCGTCTGGTTGACGTTTCTCACGACGTGATTATCAACGAAGAGGACTGCGGAACGCTGCGCGGACTCGTCTGCACTGCACTGAAGAGTGGTGACGAGGTCATTTCGAGCCTGGCCGAACGCATCCTGGGTCGTGTCAGCGTACACGATGTGATCAATCCTAAGACAGGCGACGTGATTGTGCCTGCTGGTGAGGAAATCACTGAGGCTATTGCCGATGAGATTGAGAAGGCCGAGATTGAGAGCGTCGAGATTCGTTCGGTGCTCACCTGCGAGTCTAAGAAGGGTGTCTGCCGCAAGTGCTATGGCCGCAACCTGGCTACGCGCCGCATGGTGCAGAAGGGTGAGGCTGTCGGTGTGATTGCCGCTCAGGCTATCGGTGAGCCAGGTACTCAGCTTACACTTCGTACCTTCCACGCCGGTGGTGTGGCTGCTAACGCTGCTGCCAATGCCTCAATCGTGTCGAAGTACGAGTCGGCTCGTCTGGAGTTCGAGGAAGTTCGTACTGTTCCGTTCGATGAGGACGGTCGTCAGTGTGAGATGGTGGTGAGCCGTCTGGGTGAACTTCGCTTCGTTGACCCCAACACCAAGATTGTGCTCTCTACGGTGAACGTGCCTTATGGTGCCTCACTCTATTATAAGACTGGCGATGTGGTCAGCAAGGGCGACAAGATTGCCCAGTGGGATCCCTTCAACGCTGTGATTGTCACCGAGTATGCCGGTACGCTGAAGTTCAACGATGTCATTGAGGGCATCACCTTCCGTGCCGAGACCGACGAAACCACCGGTCTGACTGAGAAGATTGTCACTGAGTCGAAGGATAAGACAAAGGTTCCTACCTGTAACATCATCGATGCCAATGGCGAGGTTCTTGGCACTTATAACTTCCCTGTGGGTGGTCACGTTGTGGTTGAAGACGGTCAGACCGTGAAGACTGGTGAGACCCTCGTCAAGATTCCACGTGCCGCTGCCAAGGGTGGTGATATTACCGCAGGTCTGCCCCGTGTCACCGAGTTGTTCGAGGCTCGCAACCCATCGAACCCTGCTGTCGTTTCTGAGATCGACGGTGAGGTCACCATGGGTAAGGTGAAGCGCGGTAATCGCGAGATTATAGTTACCTCAAAGACGGGTGACCAGCGCAAGTACCTCGTTTCGCTGTCCAAGCAGATCCTGGTGCAGGAGCACGATGCCGTGCGTGCCGGAACTCCGCTGTCCGACGGTGCTATCACTCCGAGCGACATTCTCGCTATCAAGGGTCCGACCGCTGTTCAGGAGTATATCGTTAATGAGGTACAGGATGTGTATCGCTTGCAGGGTATCAAGATCAACGACAAGCACTTCGAAATCATCGTTCGTCAGATGATGCGCAAGGTGCAGATTAACGATCCGGGCGATACCTCATTCCTTGAGCAGGAGATTGTCGATAAGCTCGACTTCACTGAAGAGAACGATCGTATTTGGGGTAAGAAGGTAGTAACCGATGCCGGTGACTCCGAGAACCTCAAGGCTGGTCAGATTGTGACAGCCCGTCGTCTGCGCGATGAGAACTCCAGTCTGAAGCGCCGTGACCTTCGTCTGGTTCAGGTGCGCGATGCAGTTCCCGCTACGTCAACTCAGATTCTGCAGGGTATCACCCGTGCAGCTCTGCAGACCAAGTCGTTCATGTCGGCTGCATCCTTCCAGGAGACCACCAAGGTGCTCAACGAGGCAGCCATCCGTGGCAAGGTCGATACGCTGGAGGGCATGAAGGAGAACGTGATTTGCGGTCACCTCATTCCTGCAGGTACAGGTCTGCGTGAGTTCGACAAGCTCATCGTTGGTTCTAAGGAGGAGTACGAGCGCATGCAAGCCAATCGCAAGAACGTGCTCGACTTCGTTGAGGAGACAGCACTCGAAGACTAATCAACCTATATGATAAAGAAAGCTGCTGGCAACGATGTGTTGTCAGCAGCTTTCTTTTTTTGTAGTTCGGTCAGAAGGTTCAGTAGCTTTCCTTTTGTGTTGCGAAAGCATCTCCTGCTACTTCACCCGTTTCCAGGTCTGTGTGTCGTGGAAGATGCCCAGATGGCCTCTCACTTTCAGCTTGTCTCCTTCCATCCACATAGAGCACTTATAGGTCTTTCCACTCTTCGGGTCGTAAATCTTTCCGCCTTCCCACTTGTCGCCCTTCTTCGTGAGATCCGAAAGAATGTTCACACCCATGAGCTTGCGCTCGCGCAGTTTGGCATCGGGGTTGTGTGTGTCCTTTGTGTCAGGGCCTTTTTCCAGCCAGATGATTTTTCCGTTCACCTTTTCGCCTTGCTGGTAGATTTCTACGTTGGCATCACCTTTCTCTGTCTTCCATTTGCCCAGAATGTTCTGCGCATTGGCAGCCACTGAGAACAGGACCAGCATCATCAGTGCAAATATTTTTCTCATAGCTTAACAACTTTATTATTAATATAATATCTCTTTTTTTCGAAAAAAGTTCTTGTTTTGAAGACAAAAGTACGAATAAAAACCGAAAAGGACAAACAAAACAGGCTTTTTAGCCAAAAAGTTTTTGATTATTTGAGAAAAAACGTATATTTGCAACTGAACCCTAAAACAATCCTCAAACCATTAACATTAACAGTTATGAACTACGAACAGGAACAACTCATTCAGCAGGCCTTTGAGAAAGGTCCTGCGCTGCTGGCCAACCAACAGATTCCCGAATTCTTCGATACCGTTTACATGCCCTCCATCTGGGACAACCGACTGCAGCCGCTCATGATCAGGCTCACACTGGGCACGGCTCCTATCAACAAGCTGCGCGACGATCAGGTGGCCCTGCTGCTCAGCCACGCCACCAGCAGCAAGCAACCTCTTCCCCAGTATCTCTATGCCTACTGGCTCGTCTTCAATCGAGAGCGATGGACCGAGACCCCCATCATTGCCCGCATGATGCGTTGGGCGGCCGACTGCGGCATCGGCGATGCAGCTTGGATGTTGCGCTACCTGAGTCGCTGGGGAGAAGCAGGCAAGATAGACCTTGAAATAGCCGACAGCTGTGAGAAGGAAGCCATTGAAAAGGGCAGCGTGAAAGCCTATCTCTGGCAGATGGAGAACCGTATCGACGAGGTAGAAGGCGATGAACTGGGCGACCTCATCGACGAGTTCAAGGAGCGTTATGCCAAGAGCGAGGACCCCATTTTCCTCATCCTTCTGGCCAAGGCCCTCATCAAGTGCTGTCAGTTTGATATGGCCGAACAGTGCGCCCGTAGAGCCATCGATTTTGGCATCGTGGAACGAGGATACGAATGTCTGCGCGACATCTACACCCGCAACGAGGACGGCGAGGAACTCGACTATGAAAACTGGGACTGGGACCGCCTGCTGCCCATTCTGGAGGAAGGTGTCTCCCACGACGATCCTGTATCCATGAATCTGTTGGTTCTGTGTGCTGACGATTACGGCTGCGACGATACCAGCCGATTTCCTCAACTGCTACAGCGGTCAGCCCAGTTGGGCTATGGCGACTCCTGCTATGACCTCGCATTAGCCATCAACGAAGGCAAATACGATTTGGAACAAGATATGGAACAAGCCTGGAACTGGTTCCACCGTGGTGCCATGTGCGGTCACGCCGAAAGTTTCTATCAACTCTACCTGGTGTCTTCCTATGCTGAAGACAGCAGTGCCGACCAGACCGAAATGGCGTTCTACCATACCGACCGGCTCAAAGACCGCATGCCTGCAGCCGACTGGAAACGGCTGGCCAAGACCGTCTTCGAGGCCAACCAGATGGAGTGGATGGGCGATTATGATTAAGGCTCTGCTCAATCCACCCATGAAACAGAGACCAACGAACAATGGTGTGACCCACACCAAGAGCGTGTGAGCCACCATAAGAACTCTCAATATGAAAAAAGTTTTTAAAATATCTGTTTCATCTGTTTCCATCTGCAACTCGCTGAAGCACAGATGGTTAGATGGAAACAGATGAAAACAGATCCTACACCATCTGTTTCGTGTCTAAGTGCTTGATACAATGGTAGTTGCAGATGGAAACAGATGAAACAGATGTTTTGAAAACTTTTTTAGTAGAGGTGTAATATGAGTGTTTCTTGTAAGGATTCGTCACACTACGGTTGAGGTTAATTCACGTTGCCATTTAGGATAGATCACGTTATGATTTAGGAAAGATCACATGATGATTTAGGATAGATCATCTTGTGATTTAGGATAGATCATCTTGTGATATATGGTAGATGGTGCACACTTTTTCTTCGAATTTCTTGGCGGTTCGGAGAATTTTTATGTGCTTTTGCCATTGAGAGCGAACTTTTTGTCATTTCCACTTAGCAAAGCCACACCTTTTTATAATTAATAACATATTAATCAAGGTTGAAATTAGTTAATATCGTAATTTTTTTCTAATTTTGCGCCAAGAACGTAAAACAAGTAATCTTTAAAACGTATAATTATTATGGCATTTTTGACTAACGACAAACTGGTCATCGTCGGTGCTGCCGGCGCAATTGGCTCAAACATGGTTCAGACCGCGCTGATGATGGGTCTGACAAGTGAAATCTGTCTGTATGATATCCCCTTTGCAGCAAATGCAGTAGAGGGCGTGGCTGAGGAGATGCGCCAGAGCGGCTTCGACGAGGCTCATATCGTGGCAACCACCGATGTGGCTGAGGCTTTCACCGGCGCTAAGTACATCATCTCAAGCGGTGGCGCTCCCCGTAAGGCTGGTATGACACGCGAGGACCTGCTGGCTGGTAACTGTAAGATTGCCGAGGAGCTGGGCATGAACATCAAGAAGTACTGCCCCGACGTGAAGCACGTGGTGATTATCTTCAACCCTGCTGACCTCACAGGTCTGGTGACACTGCTCTACAGCGGACTGAAGCCCGGACAGGTGACCACACTGGCTGGTCTGGACACCACTCGTCTGCAGTCGGCACTGGCCAAGAAGTTCGGCGTGAAGCAGAGCGACATCAAGGGATGCGCAACCTACGGCGGACACGGTGAGCAGATGGCAGTATTCGGAAGCCACGTAACGGTGGCTGGCCGCAAGCTGACCGACATCATCGGCACAGCCGAGTTCCCCGCTGAGGAGTGGGAGGAGATGAAGACTGCCGTGACCAAGGGTGGCGCTAAGATCATTGAACTGCGCGGACGCAGCTCGTTCCAGAGCCCTGCTTACCTGAGCGTCGAGATGATCCGTGCCGCTATGGGTGGTGAGGCATTCCGCTTCCCCGTTGGCACTTACGTGAAGACCGACAAGTACGACCACATCATGATGGCTATGAAGACCACCATGACCAGCGAGGGTGCCAAGTTTGAGGTTCCCCAGGGAACAGCTGAGGAGAACGCTAAGCTGGATCAGAGCTACGAGCACCTGTGCAAGATGCGTGACGAGCTGGTGACGCTGAACATCGTACCAGAAATCTCGAAGTGGAAGGAAATTAACCCGAACCTCTAAGACATAAGTTCAGGACATATCTAAAAAATGAAGTAGGAGGAAAATGAAATATGTTTTCTCCTATTTTGTTTATGTCCTCTCACGCCCTGTTCAGGCGGATTTGCAATCCGGCTGCATTGAGTATAAGCATCTGTGATGCGCTTTCTTGCGGATTGCAAATCCTTATACTCGTAGCGACGGGATTGCAAATCCCGCCGAGCGGGTAGTATAAAACAATTAAGAAACAAATATTATGAAGAAAATTTATTTGGCTATTTTTTTATTCCTGAGTGTTGTGTCCTCATATGCTCAAAAGGTTGTAGAAGGTACATTTAGTCCTTTAGTGGATGAAAAAATTATCAACATTAAGATTGATTACTCAGAATCTGAAATTGATGAAATGCCGTTTGAAGCATTCCTTGAAGTAGAAAACAGGTGGGAAGAAGGCTACAACGATATAATGATAAAGTTTTTAAAATCACTAAATAAATATAGTGATGGAATCGTATATTCGGCAAAAAAAGAAACAAACTACCGGTTAGTATTCAAGGCAATGTATGTTGATAGGGATGGTGAAACAAAAGGACATCTATTATTATATGATAAAGACAATAAAATAATTGGAGCAACCCAAGATTTTTATGTTAAAGGTGGTAGATTTGGCTCTCAGACGAATTTGATGGGTGATGCGGCTGAAAGATTAGGCAAGAAAATTTCACAATTCATTAAGAAGCAAACCAAAAAGTAACAGAATGCACCTTGTTCAGGCGGATTTGTAATCCGGCTGCATTGAGTATAAGCATCTGTGATGCGCTTTCTTGCGGATTGTAAATCCTTATACTCGTAGCGACGGGATTGCAAATCCCGCCGAGCGGGGTAACAGAATGGACGGTAGTGCAATGAAAGGGTTCTTTATCGACGCAAAAAAACAGAAGACTTCATTTTGAGGTCTTCTGTTTTTTGTATGTTTTCTTTTTTATAAAGAATTAGAAGTTGAGGTCAACACCTAAGCCGAACACGTTATTGGTACGGGTGAACGAGTTGTGGCCGGCAGGTACGGTGATATTGGTCTCGCCGATGCTGGCAAGAGTCTGCACGGGGGTGTTCATGTCGTAGGTGCCGTAGTTAGTCTGGAAGTAGGCAGCCTTCAGCTTCACGTGTTTGGCTACCTGATAGTTAAGACCTACGCCAAAGCTCCAGCTATTGACCACGAACGACATGTCGTTCATATATTCATCGGTGAGTCCGTAGCGGGTGATCTGTCCGCCAGCCGACACGGTGAGCTTCTTGATGATGTCCCACTCGGCACCAAGCAGGAACTCGTTGGTGCCACAGCTGAGCAGTTTCTCGCTGTGATTGTACCAATGGGCCTGTTTGTCGAAGAAATGGTGATAGCCCAGATTGACACGCACGTTGTTGATGATGCTCCACTGAGCACCCACGGTGAGCAGGGCAGGGGCATCCTCGGGTACGCTGGTTCCGTCTTCAAACTTCTTGGTGGCTTCGATGACAGCCTTTTTCAGTGTAGAGTTGTTCTTCATGCGCATGCGAGTCTTGAACTCATACTTGGCAGCGAAGTTGAAAGCACCGATCTTATAGTCGATGCCCAGAACGGGAGCAACACCCACACCCGACTGATCGCTCTTCAGGTTCATGCCGTTGGCATAGGGAGCCAGCTTCTCGGCACTTGCGTTCAGCTCAGAGTTGGGATCGGCAAGAGCCTGAAGTTTGGCTGCAGCGTTCTTGACGGTTTCAGTTGCCTTCGCCGTGGCCGCTGAGGCAGGCACTCCGGCATCTATCAGTTTGTTAGTAAGGGCAGTGATATAAGGGGCGGCGCCGTTTGAAGCCAGGTTCACTCCAGCTTTGGTCAGTCCCGTCTTTACCTCCTCGAAATACTTGGGTAATGAGATTCCTTCAGTGCCATTCATTACCTTGATATTGTTCAGACGGGCCTCATAGGTGGCTGAGCCATAGAGCACGCGCACACCGCCATAGACCGAGAGGTGCTCGTTGATTTTGTAAGCTGCGCCCAACTGGAATCCAAAGTAATACTGTCGTCCCTTCATGTAGCCGTCGGCATCGTAGCCAGTGACATTGGGAACACTGCTGCCGAAGAGGCTCGTCAGTTGGTTCAGGCTGTTCGAAGTCTGTTGCAGTCCGGTTGCGATGGCACCTACAGCCGTCTCGAACGAACCCAGACCGTCGGCAAACTCACACTTGCCGCCACCACCAGGGATGGAGAAGTTGAACTGGAAGCTCCAGTTGCCTGTGTTCCAGGCAGCCTGAACAGAAGGTACGAAGGGGGCATTGGCTATGCCCTTGAAGGTCTTAGTGTCATTCCCGCCATTTTTAGCACCAAGTTTGAAAAGCTCATTGGTTGATGTGATGGTGCGCGTCTGGTGGGCATACTGCCAGTTGACACCCAAGTGGAATCCTTTGGGCATAAAGGCCACACCTGCTGGATTGCTATAAACACCATCAAGTCCGATGGCAGCATCGCGTGCGGGGTTGCGAAGGAAGTCAATACTCTGGTTGGTGTTGGTTAAGATGCCGCCAGCAATGGCGGTGGTTGATGATGCAGTCAGCAAAAGGCCGACAAAGCAGGACTTAAAATTTTTCATATCCTTTATAACAAATCTTAAAAAATTCGGCTGCAAAGGTAAAATAATCTTACCGAATGAAGCTGTTAAGGCACACAGTATTAACAAATTTTATATAAATTTTGCTCAAAAGTAGGGAATATGTGCATTTTTATGCAACTCTTGCACACTATATGGGTTGTTTGTGCAAAAAGAAGAAGCGCGAAAATTTGGAAACCTGCTCGCTTAATCGTATCTTTGCAGTCAAAACATATAGAAGTGATGGAAGACTTTATACATCTACACGTACATACATATTATTCTATTCTCGACGGCCAGTCAAAAATCAAGGACTTAGTGAAAAAAGCCATCGGTGACGGCATGAAGGGATTGGCCATCACCGACCACGGCAACATGTTCGGCATCAAGGAGCTGCACGACGTGGTGGCAGGCGTGAACAAAGACCGCAAAAAGGCGGGTGAGGAACCCTTTAAGCCTATCTTTGGCTGCGAGATGTACGTCTCGCGGTATGGGTCAAAGACGCTTCGCAGAGGCAAGGAAGACCAGAGTGGCTATCACCTCATTGTACTGGCCAAGAACTATACGGGCTATAAGAACCTGATTAAGCTGGTGAGCAATGCTTGGGTGGACGGCTACTACATGCGCCCTCGTACCGATCGTGAGGACCTGGAGAAATATCATGAGGGACTCATTGTGTGTTCGGCCTGTATAGCAGGCGAAGTGCCTAAGAAAATTCTGAATGGTGACATGGCAGGGGCGCGTGAGGCAGTGGAGTGGTACCACCGTGTGTTTGGCGATGACTACTATCTTGAGCTACAGCGCCATGAGGTGAAGGATCCTTCGCTGAGGGCCAACCGCGATACCTTCCCCTTGCAGCAACAGGCCAACAAGGTGCTCATCGAGCTGGCCCATGAATACGGCATCAAGCTCATCTGCTCGAACGACGTGCACTTCGTGGAGCAGGAAAATGCCGAGGCGCACGACCATCTGCTGTGCCTCTCGACGGGCAAAGACCTTGACGACCCAACCCGCATGCTCTACACCAAGCAGGAGTGGTTCAAGACGAAGGCCGAGATGAACGAGATATTCAGTGACGTGCCAGAGGCCCTGAGCAACACGCTTGAGATTCTGGACAAGGTGGAAATCTACTCCATCGACCACGATCCCATCATGCCGTTCTTCCCCATACCTGAGAGCTTCGGCACAGAAGAAGAGTGGCGGCAGCGTATCACGGAGCAACAACTCTACGAAGAGTTTACACGCGATGAAAACGGTGATAATCCGCTTCCGAGGGAAGAGGGCGAGAAGAAAATTCAGAAACTGGGCGGCTATGATAAACTGTATCGCATCAAGTTTGAAGCCGACTATTTGGGCGAGTTGGCATACAGGGGTGCCAAGCAGCGCTATACACCCGACGAGGAGCTGGTCATGACGAGAGAAGAGGTGAAGACCGATGTGCCCGAGGCTTCTTACAGCATACTGCGCTCATCGTTGCCTAAGGAGGTAGATGACCGCATACGTTTCGAACTGCACATCATGAAGACGATGGGTTTCCCCGGCTACTTCCTCATAGTGCAGGACTTCATCAACTCGGCTCGCGACGAGCTCGACGTATGGGTGGGGCCTGGTCGTGGCTCGGCTGCCGGCAGTGTGGTGGCCTACTGTCTGGGCATCACGAAGATAGACCCGTTGAAGTATGACCTGCTGTTCGAGCGTTTCCTGAACCCCGACCGTATCTCGCTGCCTGATATCGATACCGACTTCGATGACGACGGACGTGGCAAGGTGCTGAAGTGGGTGATGGACAAGTATGGTCACGAAAACTGTGCACATATCATCACTTATGCCTCGATGGCTACGAAGAACTCCATCAAGGACGTGGCACGTGTCGAGAAATTGCCGTTGTCTGTTAGCAATGCACTCTGCAAGGCCATTCCCGACCGCCTGCCCGAAGTGGACGGCAAGACACCGAAGATGAACCTGACCAATGCCATCAAAGCAGTGCCTGAACTGCGTGACGCTGAAGCTTCAGCCGACCCTGTGCTGGCCAATACCATCAAATATGCCAAAATGCTCGAGGGTACGGTTCGCGGAACGGGCATCCATGCCTGTGGCTTCATCATCTGTCGCGACCCCATCAGCGACTGGGTGCCGGTATCGACTGCTGACGACCCTGACTTCAAGGACACGAAGACCAACTGCACACAGTATGACGGACACGTGATTGAGTCAACAGGACTGATCAAGATGGACTTCTTGGGACTTAAGACACTCTCAGAGTTGAAAGAGGCCTGTGCCAATATCAAACAGTACCGAGGCATCGACGTCGATCTGGATCATATACCTATCGATAATCCGAAGACCTTCGAGCTCTACCAACAGGGACGCACCATCGGTACGTTCCAGTTCGAGTCGGCTGGCATGCAGAAATACCTGCGTGAGCTGAAGCCTACCGTGTTCGAAGATCTCATCGCTATGAATGCCCTCTACCGTCCGGGTCCCATGAAGTATATTCCACAGTTTATCGACCGAAAGCACGGACGTGAAGCCATCACGTATCCTATAGCCTGTATGGAGAAGTACCTGAAGGATACCTACGGCATCACCGTCTATCAGGAGCAGGTGATGTTGCTGTCGCGCCAGTTGGCCGACTTCACCCGTGGTGAGAGCGATGCCCTGCGTAAGGCTATGGGTAAGAAGAAGATTGACATCGTAAACGCCATGAAGCCCAAGTTCATTGAGGGTGGCAAGAAGAACGGTCATGACCCAAAGGTGCTGGAAAAGATATGGACGGACTGGGAGGACTTTGCCAGCTATGCCTTCAACAAGTCGCATGCTGCCTGCTACTCTTGGGTGGCCTATCAGACGGCCTATCTCAAGGCCAACTATCCTGCCGAGTTCATGGCAGCCATCATGACACGGCGTCGCGACCAGATTACTGAGATTACGAAACTCATGGATGAGTGCAAGCAGATGGGCATTGCCACGCTGGGACCAGATGTGAACGAGTCGTACCTGAAGTTCGGTGTGAACCACAAGGGTGAGATACGCTTCGGATTGGCTGCCATCAAGGGCATGGGCGACTCAGTGTCTGAGAGCATCATTAATGAACGTGAACAGAACGGCCCTTTCAAGTCCATCTTCAACTTTGCCGAGCGTGTCAGTCTGAGCGTCAACCGAAAGGCGTTTGAGTCATTGGCGCTGAGTGGCGCATTCGACTCGTTCGGCATACGCCGCGAGGTGTTCTTTGCTGAAAACACGAAAGGCGAGACATTCCTCGACTCACTCGTACGCTACGGGCAGAGTTATGCCCAGGCCAAGCAGGAGGCTCAGAACTCGCTGTTCGGAGGCTTCGACAGCGTGGAGATAGCCACTCCTCCCATTCCGAAGACAGATACGCGATGGAGCGACATTGAGCGACTGAACAAGGAGCGCGACCTCGTGGGCATCTATCTCTCGGCCCATCCGCTCGATGAATACAAGATTGTGCTCGACAACCTGTGCAATGCTCGCTGCGACGAGCTGGCCGACAATGGAGCAGCACTCGCCGACCGCGAAGACGTGATTCTGGGTGGCATCGTGACTGCCGTACGTTCCAAGTTCGCAAAGAACGGCAAGCCTTGCGGCTTTGCTACCATTGAGGACTTCAACGGATCGGGCGAGCTGGCACTCTTCGGCGATGACTGGGCCAAGTGGAACGGTTGGCTCACTGAGGGATCGGCCGTCTATGTGGTGGGAAAGATGAAACCTCGCTTCTGGAACAGTGAGCAGAAGGAACTGAAGGTGCAGAACATCGAGTTCCTACAGTCGGTGAAGGAGAAAGCTATCGATCGGCTCACCATCTCGCTCACTACCGACATGCTGAACGACCAGATCGTAACCGAGCTACAGGAACTCATCAACGAGCATCCCGGCAAGACGAAGCTCTTCTTCCAGCTACGCGACTCAACGGGCAAGCACCATGTGTTATTGCGTTCACAAAAGAATATGGTTGATGTGCGCCACTCGCTCATTGACTATATAGAGCGGACAGAGGCACTGGACTATAAAATCAACTGATGTGTGTTAAGATTCCAAAACTATAAATATTAAAACCTTTTTTTATGGAGAAGACAATTTTCGTTTACTGCAAAAACGATGGTAAGGACTACGAAGTCCCTGTTGGCAGCACGCTTGAAGAACTGTTTGGTCAGACAGGACTCACGCTGCTTCATGGACCCATCAATGCCCATGTGAATAATAAGGTGGAAGGTATGCACTATCGCATCTATAAGCGCAAGGAGATAGAGTTCCTGGACATCACCTCGCCGTCGGGACTCAGAGCCTATACTCGCACGCTGTTCTTTGTGCTCTGCAAAGCTGTTCACGACTTGTACGAAAAGTGCAAAGTGTCAATCGATATTCCCGTTTCTAACGGTTATTACGTTGATTTGAATATCGGGCATCCCGTGACACTCGACGATGTGGGCAAGATTCGCAAGCGCATGCAGGAAATCATAGATGCTGCCATCCCCATCCATCGCCACGAGACGACCACAGAGGAGGCCATCCGCATGTTCAGCATCTTGCACACTTACTCGAAAGTGAAGCTGTTGCAGAGCACGGGCTCACTCTTTACCACCTTCTACGACATTGGTGAGTACTACGATTATTATTATGGTTCTTTGCTCACCAATACTTCGCAGCTCTATCTCTTCGGACTGGAGAAATACTACGACGGCCTGTTGTTGCGACTGCCTTCACGCGAGAATCCTGAGGAACTGGGCGAACTGGTGATGCAGGACAAGATGTTCGGCATCTTCAAGGAGCATCATGCCTGGCAGAACATCATCGGACTGCGCACCATTGGCGACCTGAACGAAGCCATCGCTAATAACGATACCAACCTGCTCATTCAGGTGAGCGAGGCACTGCAGGAGAAGAAAATATCGAAGATTGCAGAAGAGATAGCACGCAAGAGCGGCATACGTATAGTGCTCATCGCCGGACCTTCATCGTCGGGTAAGACTACTACTTGCAAGCGCCTGTCGGTACAGCTCATCACCAATGGCATCAAGCCTGTGCCTATTTCGCTCGACGACTATTTCTTGGATCGTGAGCAAACACCAAGAGATGCTTCGGGCGACTACGATTTCGAGAGCATTCATGCCCTGAACATTCCGCTGCTGAACGAGCAGCTGGCGGCATTGTTCCGTGGCGATGAGGTGGAACTGCCGCGTTACAACTTCCAGGCAGGCAAAAGCGAGTGGAGTGGCAAGAAACTGCGTCTGGAGCCTGACGAGATACTGGTGGTGGAGGGCATACATGCTCTCAATCCTGAGTTGACGGCTCAGATACCTGATGAGTTGAAGTTCCGTGTCTATGCGTCGGCGCTCACCACGTTGTTGCTCGACAATCACAACTATATCCCTACCACCGACAACCGTCTGCTTCGCCGCATCATCCGCGACAATAAGTATAGAGGCGTCGATGCCCGTGAGACCATCCGTCGCTGGCCGTCGGTGCGCAATGGCGAGAACAAGTGGATTTTCCCTTATCAGGAGAATGCTGATGCTATGTTCAATACGGCTATGCTCTTCGAACTGGCTGTGATCAAGAGTCAGGCCGAACCGCTGCTGGAGCAGGTGCCGGAGAACTGTCCTGAGTATGCTGAGGCTTATAGGCTGCGCAAGTTCCTGCGCTACATCAAGCCCATCTCTGAGACGCAGATACCCCCCACGTCACTGCTGCGTGAGTTCCTGGGAGGCTCGTCGTTTGAATACTAAGACAGAGTAACGTATATTTTTAAAGACATAGTAACATAAGAACATATATTTTTAAAGACATAGTAACATAAGAACGTATATTTTTAAAGACATAGTAACATAAGAACATGTATTTTTAAAGACATAATAACATAAGAACAGATGATTGGAATGAAAAAGGGCTGCGCGATGTGTTTCGCGCAGCTCTTTTTCATTATATCAATCGTTATGACGGATATGCCGCTTCACTTACTTCACAACTACTTTGCGACCATCAATGATGTAGAGACCGCGACGCAACTGGGCATCGCTGTTCATGCGACGACCGTCGAGTGTGTAGATGCCCTTGCGACCCTGCTGAGTGGCGCTTTCGGGGTTGAGCGTTTCAATGCCGAGCGTTTCAATGCTCATCTTGCCGTAGAAGTAAAGTCGGAAGTCATTGAAGATGGCCCAATAGCTGGTGCCCATGTTGCTGGAGCGGATGCCCATCTTCAGCGAAGCATTGCTGGTGGTCAGTTCCGTAGCGAGGCGGTTCTCATACAGTTTCTTGGCAAAGTAGGCTGAGGCCGACTGCATGTCGTTGGGAACATATTTTCCGCCAACTGTTGACTCGTTTCCGGCGCCAACCTTCGTGTTGAGCATCGTGTCGCAGATGTGGCACAGTTTCTGGTTCTTCGAGCCTGCATAGATATAGGCCGTCACGTTGTTGTTTCCGGAATTGTAGTCGCCGTACGAGGTGGCTGTGGTGCCGGGGCGCTGGAAGCCCTGTGCACAGAACTGATAGGTTCCGGCAGGCAGTTGCGTGACGGTCTGGTTGAAGTCGAACGTAGCCTGATAGAACTCCACGGCTCCGTAGTTGAATGTACCTGCGCCGTTCCATCCCTCTGTGCCGTCGGTCAGTGAGGCGTTGTTCATCATATAGGTGAGGTCGAAGGGCTTCTCCCGGTCAGTAGCCGTCACGTTCTCTAAGAACTGAGTGGTAGCGGTGCGTGCCTCGCTGATGATTGTGTTCAGTTCAGTGGTAGTACTGGCAGTGTTGATGCGCGCCTCTAAGGTGCTTACCGTGTTGTTGATGCCCTGATCCGTGCCAGCTACATTCTCGGTGTGAGGCACGGCCATCAGTTCCTTGATTTTCTTCAGTAAGTCCTGAGCCTGAGCCTTTGCCTTGGCAATCGCTTTTACCTCGGCAGCACGAGTCTCGTCCATGGTCATGATGAGCCAGCGCTGTGCTTCAGCTGAGTTGGCGATGTTGAAGGTGACGGCTCCCGTGGCACCGTTCGCATTCGCCTGCAGACAAGGAGGTGTCCAGTTCGATGTGGGATGAATGATCCAGTAGCCGCGCTGTCCGTCAACATCCACGCGACCTTTCATCAGATGCCAGTTTTCATTGGCAGTGAGCGAGCTCTTCGTGGCGGTTCTGATGCCGTTGGTGTAGGTGATGTACTGGCCTGTGGCAGCGTTTCTGATCTGATAGTACTGGTTCGACGGGGTGAAGGTGAAGTACCAGGCCACCGAGTCGTTCTGTATGGCCTCTTCAGCCGTCATCTCCACCCATTTCAGCACGCCTGCGGCAGTAGGCTTCAGATAGGCGGTGTAGAGTCCGCGCGAAGCCGATTCGTTCGTGAGGTAGTATTTCACGTCGTCTTCCTGTTCCAGTGCGTAGTAGGGGTCGGCATGTCGTGCATAGTCGTGCTCCAGTCCGTCTTCGCCCAGAGCCTGACAAATCATGGCATTGGCCAGATAGAGCACCTCTGAGCCATTGTCTTCGTTGGCGCCGTTGATGCCGTAGGGCCACATGTGAATCTTGTCGCCGTTCAGTCGGGTCGTGGTGTTGTTGTCCCAGAAGTGTAAGGCTTCAGCCACGCGGTCGCCCAGCCAGTAGCCAGTGCCGTCGCCTGAGCGCAGAATGTTCTTGCTCCACTGTGTGCTGTAGTTCTGCAGTCCCAGTCCGTGTTCCATTTCGTGCATGACGGTTCCGCAACGTTGGTAGGAGGTGTTGGGACCTATGTTCATGTGGTTCACCGTCGTATAGTTGCAGTCGGCGGTAGGAGTGCCGGGGCTGTAGTCAATGTTATATTTACGTGCGGTGTAAATCATGTTGTTGAAGTAATAGCAGGCCTGCTCCAGTGCCTTGTTGATGCGGTCATTGGTGGCTGCGTCGCCTCCGTTGCTGTAGGTATAGGTCACATTGCCCATCGGGATGGTGTAGAACTTGATGACCTCGCCGTAGGCCACCTGATAGCCAGCAGTGACGGCGTATGCGCGCATGTAGTATTTCGTGGCAGGCTTCAGGTCCTGCAGCCAGTAGATGACACCATTGTTCTGAAGCGTTTTCTTCGACACGATGTCGTTGATGGTGGGTTCAGGATTCTCCGAGCAGCAGAAGCCGCGCGTCTTGATGGTAGCACCGTTGGCGTTGACGGTCATTCTGCCGAAGGCCATCGTTGCACCGCGCACGAAGCGCTTGTCTGTCGTCACCGTGGGGATGGCTCCTGTGGGGTGACTGTAGTTGTAGGTGTCGAGTGCTGTCTGCAAGGCCATAGTGGCAGCGGTCAGCTGTTCCACGGTGGCATCGGCATTGTCATATACTGCCTGAGCCAGTCCTATGGCCTTTATCAGTTCGGTAGCCTCGCCTTCGGCAGCCTTGTTGGCAGTAGCGTTGGCTGTGGTGAGCAGTGCCTTCAGAGCGCTGTCGGCTGTCTGCAGTGCCTTGAAGGTGTCGATGGCAGCCTGCAGCTTGTTATACACGTCATCAATCTGTTTAAACGTGACCGAAGCATTGTCATACACGTCCTGTGCATTGTCGATGGCTGTCTTCAGGGCAGTAGCGCCGCGCTTGGTGCCAGTGCCATACTGTCCTCTGGCGGTCGAGATGAGCGTGTTCAGCTTCGCCTTATAGACCGTGATGTCTGCGTCGCCGAAAGGCGTGTTGCGCATCAGCTTCACGTAATCTACTGAAATCTTGGCTGAGTTGGCCGAGCCTCCTGCAGCGCCCTTGAAGCCTATCTGGATCTTTCCGGCGCGAGTGGCTGTCAGGGTGAATGTGAGGGTGTCAGTCACCCACTTGCCCACTGCAAACGATGCCACCTTTGACAGGGTCGATGTGCCGGTGGAGGGAATCCATCCCAGCAGGCTCGATCCTGCTGTCTTCGAGGCATCGCCGTTGTAGTAGGCTGAAACCAGCTTGTAGGTACCGGCAGGCAGACTCATCGACTGCTGGAAGATGAGCGACTGCTCCCATCCGGTGCTCAGGGCCAGCACGCCGCCTGCATTCGTGCCGTCAACATTGGTGGCAGGCACGCTGGCATTGTTGAAGGTCTTCTTCGTGCCAATCTGATAGATGCCCGTGATGGTGTAGCCGGCAGTGTGGGCGGCTGTCCATCCCTCCACAGGCAGCTGCTCCTCGGCCACGTTGCCCGTCTGCGAGGCAGTGTAGTCGAAATTCGAGTCGAACAGGCTGTTCTGCAGATAGTACTCAGTCAGGTCGTAGAACTCCTGCGCCGAGCTTGTTAGTGTCGTCATGGCAATCAGACACACTGTAATCAAACTTCTTCTGAACATAGTTTTCTTCTTTTATAAATGGTTAGTAATATTCTTTTTTTTATTGTCTTTCTGGCGTGACTGTAGCCACTACATATTCCGACCTTGTGCCGATGCGATACTTGCCGCCCCAGATGCCCAGTCCTGAGCTCACGTAGTAGCGCGTGTTGCCGCGCTGGTGCTCACCGAAGGCACACTCATACACGGCATTGGTAATCCACGAGATGGGCCACACCTGTCCGTAGTGGGTGTGTCCGCTGAACTGGAAGTCGAAGCCTGCCTGTTCGGCCTTCTCCAAGTGGTAGGGCTGGTGGTCCAGCAGGATGGCGTATTTCTGCATGTCGGCGCGTTTTGCCAAATCTACCACCCTGCGTCGGCGCTGGTTGGTGCGGTCGTCGCGCCCCACGATGCACAGGTCGCCCACCACTACCGAGCTGTCGCGTAGCAGGTGAATGCCTGCCTCGTTCATGAAGCGCTGTGCCTCGGGCTCGTTGCTGTAGTATTCGTGGTTGCCTAAACAGGCATAGACGGGT
>JAEEGI010008993.1_pt1 | contig 21961 bp, 19 predicted proteins | sample 8958751 | NCBI WGS metagenome assembly JAEEGI01 (sample SAMN16246545, study PRJNA631951) | gut metagenome | biome: gut microbiome; feature: rumen; material: KS-attached | host: Bos | place: Iran: Karaj | collected 2018-10 | reverse complement strand
CTCCGAATGTTACGAATGGTTCTGGGATGCCGAGGGCAAGCAGGTCATTACGGAACACGGCGCGGTCGTGCTGAAGGCCTCCGGGCACAGCTTCAGCAAGGTAAACGGAAAAGCCGCCAGCTGCACGGAGGACGGCAACAGCGAATACTACGTCTGCGGCTACTGCGGCGAATGGTTCCTGGACGCCGCCGGCACGAACAAGATCTCCGACCATGACAGCGTGATCCTCGCGGCGGCGGGACATTCCCTGACGCAGATCCCGTCCGCCCAGCCGGGCTGCACCGAGGACGGCATGGTGGAGCATTACGAATGCTCCGTCTGCGGCCAGTGGTTCTGGGACGCCGACGGCAAGCAGCTCATTACCGATCACGATGCGGTCGTACTGAAAGCCTCCGGCCACAACATGACCCTGATCGAAAGCAAAGCCGCTTCCTGCACGCAGGACGGCAACGAAGAATATTATACCTGCGCACACTGCGGCGAATGGTTCCGGGATGAAGCCGGGACCGATCTGATCATCGACCACAACGACGTCGTGATCCCCGCCACGGGCCACTCCCTGATGCACGTGACCGGCGTCCTGCCGAGCTGTACCGAAGACGGCGTGGTCGAGCACTATCAGTGCTCCCTGTGCGACGAATTCTTCTGGGACGAAGGCGCCAATCAGATGCTGAGCGACAAGGGCGCCGTGATCCTGAAAGCCACGGGCCATTCCATGGAGAAATTCGAAGCGGTCGAACAGACCTGCACCAAAGACGGCCGGAAGGAATACTTCGTCTGCGGGAACTGCCACGAGTGGTTCCGGGATGAGGAAGGGACCGATCCGATCGCGGATCACGCGGACGTGGAACTGCCCGCGTCCGGCCACAGCATGATCGTGATCAGCTCTCAGGCGGCGACCTGCGAGGAAGCCGGCGTGATCGAGCACTATGAGTGCTCCGAATGCGGCGAATGGTTCTGGGATTCAGACGGCATGAGCCCCGTAGCCGATCACGGCGACGTGGTCAATGCCGCCCTCGGCCATGAGTGGGGCGAATGGAACACGCTGAAGGATGCGACGGCCACGGAAGCCGGCCTTGCCGAGCGGATCTGCCTGAACGATACCTCTCACCGCGAGACCCGGGAGATCCCCGCGCTGGGCGGCGAGCCCGAGACGACGCCGGCCGAACCTGAAACGACGCCGGCAGAGCCCGAGACCACGCAGGCGCCGGAGACCGAACCGGCTCCGCCCGAGACCTCTCCTTCCGCCGCGGAAACGACGCCGGCCGTTCCGGAGACCACGGAACAGGCTGTCCTGCCTACCGAACCCGTTCCTGCAACGCAGCCCGCGCCGGAAGAGACCGTTCCTTCCACGACCGAAGCGCCGAAGGGCGGCGGCGAAGGCGGCGGCAGTGTTCCCGGCTGGGTCCTGATTCCTGCCGTCGGCCTGGGCGGCGCCTCCGCCGGACTGGCCGTTGCCCTGGTGGCGAAGAATAAGGCGCTGGCCGCCGCTGCGTCAGCCGCCGGAAAAGCCGCCGGAGCGGCTGCGGAAGGCACTGCGGAGAAGGCTGCCGAGAAGGCTGCGAAAAAAGCTGCCGAGAAGGCCGCCGAAAAGGCTGCGGAAAGCGCTGCAGAATCCGCCGCGGAAACGACGGAATAAGCCGGATCGTTCCGGCATCGCAAGAGCGGAGCCCCCCGAAAAAGGGGGCTCCGCTCTTTTCTTCTCTTCCGCCGCCGCGGCGGCGTTTTTTCTTTTAATCCAGTTCTCTCAGACCGGTGTACAGCTCGTAATATCTTCCCTTCATGGCCAGCAGCTCTTCGTGCGTGCCGCGCTCTATGATCTCGCCCTGCTCCAGCACCATGATAGCGTTCGCGTTGCGGACCGTGGAAAGCCGGTGCGCGATCACGAAGGTGGTCCGGTCTCTCATCAGGCGGTCCATGCCCTTCTCGATGTGCCGCTCGGTACGGGTATCCACGGAGGAAGTCGCTTCGTCCAGCACCAGGATCGGGGCCTTGGAGAGCGCCGCGCGGGCGATGTTCAGGAGCTGCCGCTGTCCCTGGGACAGGTTCGTGCCGTCGCCTTCGATCACCGTATCGTAGCCGTCCGAGAGCCGGCGGATGAAGGAATGCGCGGAGGCCGTCCGGGCCGCCTGCTCCACCTCTTCGTCCGTCGCGTCCAGGCGGCCGTAGCGGATGTTCTCGCGCACGGTGCCGGTGAAGAGGTGCGTATCCTGCAGGACCATCGCGATCTTGCTGCGCAGCTCATCCCGCTTCATATCCTTGACTTCCACGCCGTCGATGGTGATGGTCCCCTCTTCGATATCGTAGAAGCGGTTCAAAAGGTTCGTGATGGTCGTCTTGCCGGCGCCGGTGGAGCCCACGAAGGCGATCTTCTGCCCCGGCTTGGCATAAACGTTGATATGCTTTAAGACCGTCTTCTCCGGCACGTAACCGAAGGAAACGTCGGTCATGATCACGTAGCCCTTCATATGGGACATATCCGCCGCGTCTTCCTTGTCCGCGCGCTCCGGCTCGGCGTCCATCACGTCGAAGACGCGCTCCGCGCCGGCAACGGCGGCGAAGATGGTCGCCATCTGCTGGGACAGCTGGTTGATGGGCATGGAGAACTGCCGCGAATAGTTGGCGAAGACGGACAGGCCGCCGGGGGACAGGCGTCCCGCCAGCACTAAAATGCCGCCGATGCCGATAGTGACCGCGTACGAGATCTGGGAGGTGTTGCCCATGAGCGGGCCCATGACGCCGCCCCAGAACTGGGCTTTGAACTGTTTCTCGCGCATGTCGCCGTTCAGCTCGCCGAACTCCTCCTCGCAGACTTCTTCGTGATTGAAGACCTTCACGACCTTCTGGCCGCTGACCGTCTCCTCAATATAGCCGTTCACCGCGCCCAGCGCCGCCTGATTGGCCCCATAATACTTGCGGGAGCGCTTGGCGATCGACATGCCGCCGAACAGGAAGATCGGGACAAACACCACGACGACCAGCGTCAGGATCCAGTTGGTCGTGAACATGAAGATCAGCGTGCCGATCAGCGTGACCGTCCCCGAAATGATGGAGGTCAGCGAGTTATTTAACATCGTGTCGATGTTGTCGATATCGTTCGTGAAGCGGGACATGATCTCGCCGGTCGGATGCCCGTCGAAATACTTTAAGGGCAGGCGCTGCAGCTTCTCGAAGAGCTCGTCCCGCATCTTTTTCATGATGCTTTCCGTGACGTTGATCAGGATCCTTGCCTGCAGATAGGTCATGCAGGCGGCCAGCAGATAAACGCTTCCCGTCATGGCCATCGCCGCCAGCACGTACTGCATCACGCTCCCGCCGGAGGTCAGGGATCTGATAAAGCCGTCCAGGATCTGCGAGATCCGGTTCAGGTTGGAAGGCGTGTTCGGGCTGACCGTGACGGCCAGCTTGTCGATGATCGGCGCCATCATGTAGGAGCCCACCAGCGAAAAGACCGTGCTGAACAGCATGCAGGTCAGGGCCAGCGCGATCCGGCCGCGGAAGCCCTTCAGATAGGAAAGGATCCGCGCGACGGTCTTGCCGCTGTTCTTATTCAAAACTTCCTTGCCGGCGCCGCGCGACCAGGGGCCGCCGCTGCCGGGACCGTGTCCGCGGGAGGCGGTGCTGTTGTAGCGGGCCTGCAGTTCTTTTAGTGACCGTGCCATCTTACGCCTCCTTCCTGTCCATCTGAGACTCGCAGATCTCGCGGTAGGCTTCATTGGAGGCCAGCAGCTCTTCGTGCGTGCCGAGGCCGCTGACGGCGCCTTCTTCCATGACCAGGATCAGATCCGCGTTCTGCACGGAGCTGATGCGCTGGGAAATGATGATCTTGGTGGAATCCTTGAGTTTGGTCCGGAAAGCCTCGCGGATCATGGCTTCCGTAGCCGTATCCACCGCGCTGGTGGAGTCGTCCAGGATCAGGATCTTCGGCTTCTTCAAGAGTGCCCGCGCGATGCAGAGCCGCTGCTTCTGACCGCCGGATACGTTCGTGCCGCCCTTGTCCAGCAGGGTCCCGTAGCCTTCCTTAAAGGTCTCGACGAATTTGGCCGCCTGCGCGTAATCCGCCGCCTGACGGACCTCTTCGTCGGATGCGTTTTCATCGCCCCAGCGCAGGTTTTCCGCTATGGTACCGGAGAACAGCGTATTGTTCTGCAGGACCATGCTGACGCCGTCGCGCAGATTCTTCAGGGTGTAGTCTTTGACGTCCCTGCCGTCCACCAGCACCTGCCCCTCGTCCGGATCGTACAGGCGCGGGATCAGGGAGACCAGCGTCGTCTTGCCGCAGCCGGTGGAGCCGGTGATGCCCAGGGTCGAGCCGGCCGGGATCTTAAGGTCGATATGATTCAGCACCGTATCCTCGCTGTTCTTGTAGTAGCGGAAAGATACGTTCTTGAATTCGACCGCGCCTTTTTCCACGTTGAGCGCCGGATCCGCCCCGGGCAGATCCGTGATATCGCTCGTCTCGTCCAGCACCTCCGCGATGCGCTTGCCGGAAGCCAGCGCGCGGGAGGAGAACATCAGCAGGAAGGTGACCATCATCAGGGAGGACAGGATCTGGGTCGCGTAGGTCACGAAGGCGGACAGGTCGCCGACCTCCATATCGCCGTTCAACACGAGCGGGCTGCCTGTCAGCACCAGCGCCATGATCGTGCCGTACATGATCACGGTCATCACGGGCTGCATGAAGATCATGACCTTCACCGCGTTGATATTCGCGTCCTTTAAGTCCTGATTGGCCTTCCCGAACTTTTCGATCTCGAAGTTTTCGCGGACGAAGCTCTTGACTACGCGGACGTTCGTCACGTTCTCGCGCACCGTCGAGTTGATGCCGTCCACCTTTTCCTGCATCTTTTTGAAGCGCGGGAAGCCCATCCGGATGATGAAGCCGACGCCGAGCAGAAGCAGCGGGATGCTGACTGCGAAAACCACGGACAGGGACGGCCTGAGCGCGATCGCCATGATCAGGGCCGCGATCATCATGCCCGGGGCGCGCAGCATCATGCGGAGCATCATGTTGACGAAGTTCTGGATCTGCGTGACGTCGTTGGTCATGCGCGTCACCAGCGAACCGGTGGAAAACTTGTCGATGTTCGCGAAGGAGAAGGTTTGGACGCGGGCGTAGATATCGGCCCGCAGGTCCGCCGCAAAGTTCACGGAGGCCTTGGAGCCGAACCAGGCGCCGCCGACGCCGCCGGCCATCATAATGAGGGCCGTGCCGATCATCAGCGCCATGGTGCCCAGACTGATGCCGGTCGTCAAGGTCCCGGCGACCGCATTGTTGATGACCTTCGCCAGAAGCTTGGGCATTATGACCTCTCCCACCACTTCGACGATCATGCACAAAGGACCGAGGATGAAGTACGGCAGGTAGGGCTTAACGTATTTGAACCATCTTTTCATTGAGATCTCCCTGAAGTTTGTTCAAAACCGGACGTTCCGCGCCGTCCGGAAAGGATCCCGGCGGTTTTTCTCGGAAGAAGCAACGCAGGCATTCAGCCCGCAACAAACATTGAATATACCATAAAAAAGGCGGCGGCGCAAGCGCCGCCGCCGCGAAAATCGCGTGGCCGGGCCGGATCTTTTGTATCAGTCCCCCAGCGTCATCTTATCCATGACCAGTTCCCGCAGTGTTCTCCATTCAGAGACCGCGGAATCCGTCACGGTCTGCGTCTCCGGACGAATGCCGTGGCGCGTATAGTAAACTGTCAGATCCGCCGCCGTGACCTTGATTTCGTACCGGTCCGCCAGCGCTTTTACCAGAAGATACTCCTTCACCAGCGCTTCCGTTCTTTCCGGCGTTTCGGACTGCTTCAGCCGCTTCTCATTCATTTTGAAACGGCATTCCGGCAGCAGCTTTTTCAGCACGGCGTCCCAGGCTTCCGGCTGCCCGGCGCGTCTTTCCTCTTCCAGCAGGGCGCTTCTCCACTCCTCTACCGTCTGATACTCCGTGTTTTCCTTCACGAAAGTATCGTTCAGCTCAGCCGGCTCCACCGTATAGATATACAGCGGCGTGATATCGCAGAAAAGCGGCCCGGCAACGAGATCGCTCGTATAGGAAATGGTGTAGGTCTCTCCCACCGTCCGGCCTTCCACGGACAGTTCGATCTGCTCATCAAAATTCGATTTCCCGCAGCGGACGGTCTCCGCCTTCCCGTTCCCGAACTGGGGATATTCCTGCGTCTCATCATAGACCCGCCAGGAGATCTTCAGCAGATCGCCGGTTTCGACCGTCTGTTTTTCCGAGCGGATGATGCGCGGAAACAGCTCCACCCGGCGCTGCATATAGGCCTCGATCTCCGCCGGATCCGGCTCCGGCAGACGCGTCCTGACACTTTCAACATCCCCCAGTTCTGTCAGGCGGCTGCCTTCCATCAGACCGTTCTGCAGAACGTATTTGAGCTCGGCCCGCCCCTGATCTTCCCAGGTCGCGATCGTGTAAAGCGCGCCTTCGGTGAAACGGACCATTTCCTTTTCGTTATCCTTCAGGCGGTCCAGAAAAGCCTGACGGAGCGTTTCGTCGTCTTCGGTAAAGCTGACCTCGATCCGGTTGTTCCGGACGTCGATCCCGCAGCCGGCCAGGCCGGCAAAGGGTTCCGTCCCCTGTTCCGTCCGATTCAGGTTTTCGTAGAGAGCATAAAGCTCGTCATAGCTGTATTGCACTTTCTGAAAAATGACTCTGTCATATTGGAGAACGTTCGCAAAAACCGTGCAGATCTCCGGCGAATCGTCGGTCACATTCACTACCAGAACCTTCTCCTCATTCAGATATGCCCCGCCGTAATACGGGCGGTACGCTTCGCCTTTCGCTTTTTTGTAAAGGGAACGCGTCTCTCCCTCTCCGCCGACATAATCGATCAGGCGGGCATAGGCCTCCTGCGCGGGCCACGCATTAGTTTCGGCGTTTCCGCTCAGGTTCCGGAACCAGTCCTGCACCTCGGCCCGGGCGTTTTTATCCAGTCCCAGCCAGAGCGCCGCCAGAAGACACACGGTTAAAACCGCGATCGCCGCACGCCGGACGGGACGGCGGAAGCAGGTTTCCTTTACGGCCTGTATTTTTTCGGCCGCAGCCGTCTGCTCAGTCACCGCCTGCGTTATCCGCTCCTGCATCCCGGAAGGCAGTGCACTTTCTTCCGGCGAAAGCGTCTGCTCCAGGCCGCTCAGCCAGGCCTGCTGCACCGTCTTGGCCGCCTTTTTTATATCTTCTCTTGAATATCTCTTTCCCATAGCTTCTGCATCCCCCTTCTTTTTCCTGCGGCTTACGCTTCCCCCTTTACGGACCGGCGGACCTGCTTCCTTGCCCGATACAGCGCTTTCCGCACCGTTTCCGGCTTTTCATCCAGCATTTCAGCGATCTCTCTCAAGGAAAAACCGTCCGCAAAACGGAGCAGCAGGATCTCACGCTGCTTCGGCGGCAGCGCCGCCATCGCTTCTTCCAGGATCAGTCCGGTGGTCATGGAGATCTCGTCTCCCGGCAGCGTTCTTTCGATCAATTCCGGATCCGCCGTCTCCCGTCTTTTCCGCAGGATATTGACGGAGCGGCTGCGGGTAATAACCGTCAGGGCCGCTTTCATCGCATCTTTGTCCAGAGATGAGTAAAAGTCCCACTTCCGGACAACAGTTAAGAAAGCCTCCTGCAGCGCGTCTTCGGCATCCTGTTCGTTTTTCAGGATCGCCTTCGCGAGGCGAAACATCCATCCTGCGTTTTCTTCGTAAAATGCTGTAAAATCCATCCGCGGTCTCTCCCGAAAGCGGATATCCGTCCGGACTCCCGTCCGCTTTCATAACATATACAAGGGAAAAAAGAAAAATGGGACAGAGGGCCGTCCCATTCTGATAACTTTTTCAGCCGTTTTTTAATCGGCAAATCGACGCGGCCGCCTGTTTGGGTACCTTTAGCCACCTTTACGCATACGGCCGGCGGATGCGGCGGCGGGTCAGCTCCATGATGCCGAGCGGCGTGATATCCAGCACCTTGACGTAGACCGGATCCGGCTCGGTCAGCTCCCGCATAGCATCCAGGAGCTCGGCTTCCGCGCCTTTCCGTTTCATGTTGATGAAGTCGATCATGATCATGCCGCTCATGTTCCGCAGCAGCAGCTGGCGGGCGATCTCGCGGGCCGCTTCCCGGTTGATGGCCTCCGCCGCCTGCAGGGACTTCACGTCCTTCTCATCCTTGCCGCTGTTGACGTCGATGACGGTCATGGCTTCGGTACGCTCGATGATCAGATACGCGCCGCTGTCCAGCCAGACTTTCCGGCCGCCCGCTTCGGCAAGCGTCTTTTCCAGAGAAACCAGCTGGCCGAGGGTGATCATCGGGTCGCTGTAGAGGCGGAGCTTCTCCGTCGGCAGCCCGGTGCGGGCAAAATAGGCAGAAAATCCCTCGTAAACGGACGGAATATCCGTGATAACTTCCTGCAGCCCGGCTTTGTCCAGGCCCTGCAGCCATTCCAGCCAGACCGGCTGCCCCGCCGCGATCTTCGCCGGGGCCGGGCTGTACTCCGCCTTCTGCATCAGCTGACGGTACGCAGCCGTTAAGGCTTCCGCCTCCTTCACCAGCGCCTCATCCGGCGCATTTTCCGCAGCCGTGCGGAGGATGAAGCCGTTCTGCTCCATAAACGGAAGAAGCAGCTCGTTGATCTCTTCACGGCGCATCCCGGAAAACTCCGCCCGGCGGGAAAAGGCCAGACTTCCGGGCTCATCGGTCAGAACCAGGTACTCGCCGGGCAGGCTGATGCGGTCCGTGACCGTCGGGAGCTTCGAGCCCAGCGCTTCCTGAGAGATCTGAACGGTCAGCTCCTGTCCCGCCTTCACCGGCCGGCCGCCGGTATTCAGATAGGCGTTCTGCCCGCCGCTGAGATCCAGAAACGCGGAGGACAGGCCCTTGCTCACGTTCTGCACATGGGCGCGGAAGACATCGCCGAAGCCGAAATCTTCTCCCTCCGGCGTGCGGCTCAGGCGCACGGCTTTTCCGTCCTCATACAGGACGCCGATCAGGTCATTTTCCTTTGCGGTTACAAGCAGTTTATTCATGATCTGTCTATCTCCGTACAGATGATTGGTTTTATTCTCCGATATCCCCGAGCGAAGTCCCGTCCTCCGTCATCAGGTCCAGACGGCGGATAGAAAGAGGCTTTGCGCCTTCCGCCAGCGCCGCGCCCCGGCTCAGCTCCTCCCAGACCAGTTCCGGCTTCACGTTGGCCTTGCTGCCGGCCGCGAGAGTCATAAAGAGGGCTTGTGAACGGCAGGTGAGTTCGTATATGCATGGACGCAGGTCGAAGGAGACCGTCTGCGTCTTGGTCTTTTTACTGATGATATGGCTGCTTTCCGCCAGCAGCATCTCCGCGGCGGCGGCGATGGCAGGCGCATATTCGGCGGGGATCTCCAGCCGGTACGCCGCTCTTCCAACGCTGGCCATGGCATTGCCGGCCTTTTCGGGCAGCATGCGCACCGCATAGACGGGAAGCTCATCGGAGGTCGCGGCGCGCAGGCGGGAAAGGATCTCCGCCGTCGTCATCCCGTCCTCGATCTCTGCGTCCAGATACTCGCCCTCCGAAGACAGGCCCAGTCCCAGCGGCAAAGCAAAGCTCATGATAGGATGCGGGCTGAAGCCCTGTGAGTAAACCATCGGGATCTCAGCCCGGCGGAATATCTTCTGGAAGGTCCGCAAAACGTCCAGATGCCCGATAAAGCGCAGCGCGCCTTCTTTTCCGAAACGGACGCGGATGATCATGTCGTCACCTCCCCGGCCACATCTTCAGCCGCAGCCGTCTGTTCCGAATCCGGAGGAGCCTTCTTTCCCGCCGCCCCTCTCATGCCCCGGGCCGCCTGTTCCTGCGGATTCCGGTTTGTCGGGCAGATCCCGCAGCCGTAGCTTCCGGCTCCGCATCCGCTGCACTGTTCCAGGCAGTTCGGTGTCACGACGCCTTCCATCGCCCGGTCCCACTCGCGTCGTAAGAAACGCTTCGTCACGCCGATATCGATGAAATCCCAGGGGAAAAGCTCCTCTTCCGGGCGTTCCCTTAAGGTATAAAAGTCCGGATCCACGCCGCAGTCCCGGAAGGCCTGCTGCCATTTATCGTCGTTAAACTGCTCCGACCAGGCGTCGAAAAGACAGCCCAGCTCGTAAGCCCGGCGGATCACCGGCGCCACGCGCCTATCGCCCCGGGCAAAAACGCCCTCCAGCACCGTCACGTCTGCGTCGTGATACTCGTAATGCATCGCGCGGTTGTTCTTCTGCGCGCGGAAGGTGTCCTTCACGAAATGCGCCCGCGCCAGATACTCTTCCTTCGTTTCCATCACCGCCCACTCGAAAGGCGTGAACGGCTTCGGCACGAAGAAGGACGAGCTGGCCGTGATCTGGATCTTGCCTTTGCGCTCCTCCTTCGGGATCTCCTCGTAGAACAGCTCGGAGACCCGTTCGCAGAGCTCGGGGATGCCTTTCCGGTCCTCCTCGGTCTCCGTCGGCAGGCCGAGCATGAAGTAAAACTTCACCTTCGTCCAGCCGCCGTGGAAGGCCTCTTTGGCGCCGCGCATGATATCCTCTTCCGTGAGGCCCTTGTTGATCACGTCCCGGAGCCGCTGCGTCCCGGCCTCCGCCGCGAAGGTCAGCGAGCTCTTTTTGATATCCTGGACCCTGCTCATCACGTCCAGGGAGAAATTGTCGATACGCAGGGACGGCAGCGAGATATTCACGTGCCGCGCCTCGCATTCGTCCATCAGATAGGTCACCAGCCCCGCCAGATGGCTGTAGTCGCTGGAGCTGAGCGAACTTAAGGAGATCTCGTCGTAGCCGCTGGCCTTTAAGGCCGCCACCGCGATCTCCTTCAGCTCCGCCAGGCTCCGTTCCCTCACGGGCCGGTACACCATGCCCGCCTGGCAGAAGCGGCAGCCGCGGATGCAGCCCCGCATGATCTCCAGCGTCACGCGGTCCTGGAAGGGCCTTAAGTACGGCACGATGGGGCTGGTCGGGTACGGCTGTCGGTCCATCTCCCGCACGATCACGCGGCGGACGCGCTTCGGCACGTCGTCAAAGCGCGGTTCGAACGCCGCCAGCGTCCCGTCCTCGTGATAGCGCGGCTCATAGAGCGACGGCACGTAGATGCCCTCGAGCTTCGACGCCTCGTGCAGGAACGACTCCCGGGAGGCGCCCGCCTTCTTCATGCGGATATACAGATCAAAGAGCGCGTCGTAAACGACCTCGCCCTCCCCGATATAGATCAGATCGAAAAACGCCGCGACCGGTTCCGGATTGTAGGTGCAGGGACCGCCGCCGATCACGATGGGATCCGCCGCCGTCCGCTCCGCCGCATACAGCGGGATCCCGGACAGGTCCAGCACCTGCAGCACGTTCGAGTAGCACATCTCGTACTGCAGCGTGATGCCCAGGAAGTCGAAATCCTTCACCGGATCCTGCGATTCCAGAGCAAACAGCGGGATCTTCTTCTCCCGCATGATCTTATCCAGGTCCGGCCAGGGCGAATACAGGCGCTCGCACCAGACGTCCGGACGGCGGTTGAACTGGTCGTAAAGGATCTGCAGGCCCAGATTCCCCATGCCGATCTCGTACACGTCCGGAAAGCAGAACGCGAAGCGAAGGTCTACCGTCGCCGGGTCCTTCATCACCGTGTTCAGCTCTCCGCCCACGTAGCGGGCCGGCTTCTCAATGCTGTTTAAAATCTCTTCCGATAAAGCAAGTTTGCGCATTCTGATGTTTTTATTCTCTCTCGTCCAGATCCTTCTGCAGCAGCGGCAGGAAATGCACGGGCGTCCCGTCGCCGTCGCGGACCGCATAGTCCTTGTCCAGTTCCGCGTACAGGAAGCTCTTCCTTCCTCCCTTTTCCGCCCGTTCCCAGAAATGCTTCAGCTCCCGGAACGGAAGGTACAGGATCTCGTCGCGGCCCGTGAAAAACAGCAGAAGAAACGCCACGCCATCCTGCGCCTCGAAATCCCGCATGAACTGATACTGATGCTCGTGGATGTTCTGCAGCGGGAAGGTATCCACCTTGCATTCCTTCGCGTCGAAGCAGACCGGGATGCCCTGCACCGTGCCGATATAGTCCACGGTGCTCTTTGCGTCGAAATACGCCAGCGTGATGTGCCGCGTCTCCTTTTCGATATTGATCGGCGTGATAGGCGTCGGGATCTTCTGGATCACCGCGAGGCCGTCCTCCCGGTAGCGTTCGATGGTCAGATTGACCATGGCTTCCAGCGTGGAGCCCCTCAAGCCGTGATTATTCGCCATACGAACCTCCTTTCAGCGCTTTCAGCACGCTGATAAAGACCGGCGGCAGCGGCGCCCGGAAGCTTTTGCCCGCGGCCTTTTCAAAAGCGGCGCGCGCCTGCTCCGACAGCGGGCTCTCCTCCGGCAGCCGCGCCGGGAAAACGGCTTCATAGCTGTGCAGCAGCTGTACGCGGAGCGTCCCGCCCCAGAGGACGGCCAGCTCGCGGTTCACCTCCGCGCTGCCGTATTTGGCGTCGCCCGCGATGGGATAGCCCAGCCAGGCCAGCTGTGCGCGGATCTGATGGCTCTTGCCGCTGATCAGCTGCACCTTCAGCAGGCTGTAATCCCGCTCCAGCAGCCGTTCCGTGACGGCCTTCAGTTCAATGCGCTCCGCCCCCGGCGCCGCGTCCTTCCGGATCGACACCGTATTCTCTGCTTCATTCTTCTGCCAGAAAAGCACCGAATGGAGCGGCGCTTCCAATCTTCCCCTGACCACGCAGAGATAGTATTTCTCCAGCTGCCTCTCCCGCAGCAGATACGATAAAAGCTGCTGGCCCGGCAACGTTTTTCCCGCCAGCACCAGACCGCTGGTGTTGCGGTCCAGGCGGTGGGCCGGCGCCGGCGTAAAGCCCTGCGAATACGCGCCCTCCGGCCGCAGAGCCGCCTGCGCTTCCGCGTAAGAAGCGATCCGGTCAGCCAGGGAATCGTCGTCCCGTCCGGCTTTCTGGGTCAGCAGTCCTGCCGGCTTGTTCACGAAGAGCAGGGAATCATCTTCATAAATGACGGAAAGAGGCGGGGCGGCTTTCTCCCGGCTTAGCGCTTCGGACGCACGGGCCCCCGTACCGTTCTCCGCTCCGTTCCGGGCCGCTTTTTCGCCCCGGAACTTTTCAAACGTTTCCTCGGAGAAGAACACCTCTATCGTATCGCCTGCCTTCAGCAGTTCGCTGCCTTCCGCCTTCGCTCCGTTCAGCTTGATGTTCTTTTTTCTGAGCATCCGATAAAGGAAGCCTTTTTCAGCTTCCTTAAAGTATCGCAGCAGAAATTTGTCCAGTCGCTGGCCGGCGTCCGCCGGCCCCACGGAGAGGGTCCTCATACTCTTCCCTTTAACTTTCTACAGACACATGTTCAGCAGGGTCTCCTGCGCCTTCTCCACCAGCTTCACCTGATCCTCCGACACCTCCGGCGCGATCTCCTTAAGACGGGCCTTATACTCCTCCCAGTCGGTGTAGATCTTCAGGCGCAGATTGATGTTTTTCTTCTTCAGCCTGACGATGCAGTCGGATTCGACCGGCACACGCTCGTCCGCCTTGATATTGGAGCAGTACGCCACGACGGCGTTCTGATAGACCACGACGTGATCCAGGAAATGTCTCTTCCCCTTCTCATCCACGTACATGAGATGGAACAGCGCCAGTCCGTTGTCCTCGAAGATCCGGACCTCAGCCCGCTTTTCTTCTCCAAGCTCCCTGCCCTTCAGCAGCGCGATATAAGTGACGAAAAAGTTCGCCATCGGCAGCACGAGCAGCACGCCGGGTATCGTCAGCAGGTTTTTGGTGTTCCCGAACGCGATCAGCCCCGCCGCGACAAAAGCGGCGACCAGGAAAACAAAAACGAGGGTGATCCGAAGCTGCTGCCGCTTGCGCGCAGCGAAATACTCATACTGCCCCTTGGAAAAGGGGTTGGCAAAGAATTCTCTCATGCACTTTCTCCAAAAAAAGGGGACGGCTCACCGTCCCCCGTTCTCTTTAGTCTTCCTGTTCTTCCTCGGGCTTCGGTTCCTCTTCTTCAGCGGGTTCTTCCGCCGCGCCCTGCTGCTGATTGTGCAGTTCCTGACGGTTCGAAGCGACGACCTGATAGCTGGCATGCATCTGGTTGTAGAAGCTGTTGAAACGGCTCTGCAGGCTGTCCATGGAGTGGCCCAGGAAATCCTGAAGGCCGGCCAGCAGGGAATCCGTATAGTTCATGGCGCTCTGACGGATCTCGTCCGCTTCCATGGTCGCTTCGTCGATCATGCGCTGCGCCTTGGCTTCGGTCTCGCTCATCAGCTGCTGGGCATCCGCGGAAGCGGTCTTCATGATCTCGCTCTGGCTGACCATTTCCGCTTTCAGACGGTTGGCTTCCACCAGCGTATCCTCCGCCTGGCGGCGCGCCTCGGTCAGAATCTCGTCCTTGTTGGCGATGATTTTCTGATATTTCTTGATTTCCTCCGGCGTACGCATCCTCAGTTCCACCAGCATATCGTCCATGACGTCTTTTTCCACCACGATACGCTTGTTGTTGGAGAAGGTCTGAGACTTGCAGCCGTCCAGATACTCTTCCATCTCATTGATGATCTGCTCAATCCTGCTCATAAATAATAACCCCCGTCTGTAATATCTTAGGCTTTATCCTGTTTTTTCTCTTCATATTTTGCCGCGACCAGCGGAGCCAGTCCTTCCGGAACGAAGTCCGTTACGTCCCCACCGCCGGAAGCCACCTCCCGCACCATGCTGGAACTCAAGAAGCAGTACCGCGGATCCGATCCCAGAAAGACCGTTTCCAGGCCGGGATCCAGGACCCGCAGGCCCTGCGCGACCTTGATCTCCGCCTCAAAATCCGAAGCGTCCCGGAGTCCCCGCAGGATGGACCGGATGCCCAGCTTATGACAGAAATCGATCAGAAGACCGCCGAAACTGACTACTTCCACCTGCGGAATGTCCGCTGTTACACGACGTATCATTATAACACGCTCGTCCACAGAAAACAACGATTTTTTATACGGATTGACTAAAACTCCCACGTAAACTTTATCGAATACGGCAGCCGCCCGGCGGATCAGGTCCAGATGGCCCAGCGTCAGCGGATCGAAGCTGCCAGGATACAGAACGGCCTTCTTTTTCCTCTCACTCATGCGTTTCTCCCTTCAGTCCCAGAAAAACGTGCTTGTTGTTCTTGTATTCCTTGACGCGGCGGACGGAAAGCCCCATCTCGTCCAGTCCTTCCAGCTCCCGCCGGATCCGCATCTCCGCAATGATCAGCGTATCCGGCGTGACCAGCGGCGAGGCAGCCAGTTCCTTCAGCAGCGCCTCCTCGTATCCCGCGTCGTAGGGCGGATCCAGAAAGATGACGTCGAAGGGTCTGCCTGCGGCGGAAAGGCGTTTTACGGCAGCAAAGACGTCCGCCGTCATGAGCACCGCCTTTTCTTTCAGGTGCGTGCGGGTCAGATTGTCCTGAATGCAGGCGCAGGCCTGGCGGCTGTTCTCCACGAACACCGCCTCGCGCGCGCCGCGGCTTAAGGCTTCTATGCCGATGGCGCCAGAGCCGGCGAACAGATCCAGAAAACGGCTGCCCTGGATGACCGGCTGCAGAATATTAAAAAGCGTTTCCTTGATGCGGTTGGAGGTCGGCCGGGTCGAATCCCCCGGAAGAGTCTTCAACAGTATCCTTCTGGCTGAACCTGCCACCACCTGCATGGGAAGCGCTCCTTTCTTTATGTTTACTGTACCGCAGAACGGCGTTCCTTGTCAATCCGTCAGAACAGATGCGAGACAAAAATCTCGATCCCGATCGCGATCAGGATCAGCCCCCCGAGCACGGAAGCGCCCCAGGACAGCTTCGTTCCGGCTTTCCGGCCGATCAGAATACCGCCGAAACAGATCACAAACGTGATGCCGCCGATAATGAGCGCCGCCGCGTTCGCCATGACGAAACTATATTCTTCCAGCGTGAAGCCGACGGACAGGGCGTCGATCGACGTGGCGACGCCCTGGATCAGCAGGAGCCGCAGGCTCAGCGGAGGCCTTTCCGCCTCCGCTTCCGCGCCGTTTTTCCGCTCCTTCAGCCCTTCGAGCAGCATCTTTCCGCCGATATAGAGCAGAAGGATGAGCGCGATCCAGGGAACGAGCTTATGGAAGGCAGAGAACAGCTCCTCCACGGTCTTGATGCAGACCCAGCCGATGACCGGCATGGCATATTGAAAAGCCGCATAGACCGCGGCGATTCCCAGCATCCTCCTCTTCGGCATCTGCGGCTCGTGCAGGCCGTTCGCCAGAGACACCGAAAAGGCATCCATGGCCAGGCCGACGCCCAGCGCCAGGTTGTTCAGGATAAAAACGGGATCCATTTATTTCCCGGTCGGGATGAACGGACGGATGGCTCCGGCGACCGCGGAGATCGGCATGGTCTGCAGCCACACGCGGCCGGGACCGGTCAGGACCGTGTTGAACAGGCCTTCGCCGCCGAACAGGACATTCTTCACACCCTTGACGGTCTGGATATCCATTTCCACGCCTTCTTCGAAGCCGGCCACGTTGCCGGTATCCACGATGATCTTCTGGCCGGGCGCCAGAACGATCTCCTTCAGGTCTCCGTCGATCTCCACGAAGGCGATGCCGCTGCCGCTCAGGCGCTGCATGATGAAGCCCTCGCCGCCGAACAGGCCGGCGCCCAGTTTCTTCCGGAACGCGACCGACAGGCTGACGCTGGCCTCGGAGGCCAGGAAGGCGCTCTTCTGGAAGATCCAGCTGCGCTGCGTGACGTCTATGGGCATGATCTTGCCGGGGAAGCTGGAGCCGAAGGCGATCAGGCCGGCGCCGTTCACCGAGGTGTAGATATTCTGGAAAATGCTCTCACCGGCAAACATCCGGCCGAGTCCGCCGGTGCCGCTGGTCTTCATTTCCATGTTGGGAGACATCCATACCATGGATCCCCTCTCGGTGATCATGGATTCGCCCTGGGCGACGCGGCATTCCACGACGGGGAACGCGCCTCCGATGATTTCGTACTGCATACTTGTATCCTCCTGTTATTTTGCTTTCATGCTGAATTGCCGGACCGACGATGGTCCGGCGCCCGGATCCGCTCCGGCGCTTTTTATCCGAGCAGGTCCGTGCCCTCTCCCATCACGTGGATATCGACCGCCGTGGCGTCTTCCAGACGGAAGATCATCATCCGGTTTCCCGTCTCTTCGTTGTAGATCCGCCGCAGATGGGGCATCGCCTGAAGCGCAGCCTCCGCATACTTCGGATCCTCTTCAAAGACGGCTTTTCCGGTATAGCGCAGCCAGTGGCCGTCCGGCTTCACCGCCGCGATCTCGCAGCGCGGATTGGCCTTCAGCTGACGGTAGACGGCCTTGAAATCCCCGACGCCGAACAGGACCTTGCCGTCCATCTCCAGATGCATGCCCAGAGGGCGGAGCTTCGGCTGGTCCCCGTCGGCGGTCGCCAGGAAAAAGACGCCGGCTTCCTGTAAAAAATCATTGACTTTGCTCATCATTCTCCTCCTTTGTGCGGGACGCCTTAAGCGGCCGGCCCTTCTCTGTTTTCGGATATTTGCTTTATTATACAACAACTGTTCCGCAAACTCAATGAAAAGATGTCCGGGAATCTGCTAAAGGGGATTGAGAGAAAGGCTCGGAAATGCTATACTGAAAGACACCGCCCGGCAAGGGACGGCACAGACAGAAAAAGGAGCCTTGACATATATGAAGCTTGGTATCGTCGGTCTTCCGAACGTCGGCAAGTCCACTCTTTTCAACTCCCTGACAAAGGCGGGCGCCGAAGCCGCCAATTATCCCTTCTGCACCATCGACCCGAACGTGGGCATCGTGACGGTGCCGGACGAGCGCCTGAAGCTCCTGGGCGATTTTTACAGCAGCCGCAAGATCACGCCGGCCGTGATCGAATTCGTGGATATCGCCGGCCTGGTCAAAGGCGCCAGCAAGGGCGAAGGACTGGGCAACCAGTTCCTGGCCGCCATCCGCGAGGTGGACGCCATCGTGCACGTCGTGCGCTGCTTTGAGGACAGCAACGTGATCCACGTGGACGGTGCCATCGATCCGGTGCGCGACATCGAGACCATCGAGCTGGAGCTGGTGCTGGCGGATCTGGAGGTGCTGGAGCGCCGCCTCGCCAAGACCGCGCGCAGCGCGATGAACGACAAGGAAGCCCGCAAAGAGCTGGAGATCCTGAAGAAGCTGCAGCCGATCCTGAACGAAGGACGGCAGGCCAAGGAATACAGGCCGGAGGATGAGGACGAGGCGGCCTTTATCGATACGCTGGGGCTCTTGAGCGCCAAGCCCGTGATCTATGCGGCGAACGTCGGCGAGGACGACTTAAGCGACGACGGCGCCGGCAACGCGTACGTGGCAAAGGTCCGCGAATTTGCCGCCGCCGAGGACAGCGAGGTCTTCGTGATCAGCGCGAAGCTGGAAGAAGAAATGAGCGAGCTGGACGACGAGGACCGGCAAATGTTCCTGGAGGAGCTCGGCGTCAGCGAGGGCGGCCTCGAGAAGCTGATCGCGGCCAGCTACCGTCTGCTGGGCCTGATGAGCTTCCTGACCGCCGGGGAAAAGGAGACCCGCGCCTGGACCATCAAGATCGGGACCAAGGCGCCGCAGGCGGCCGGCAAGATCCACTCGGATTTCGAGCGGGGCTTCATCCGCGCCGAAGTCGTCAATTACAAAGACCTGCTGGCAGCCGGTTCCTACGCCGCCGCCAAGGAAAAGGGGCAGGTCCGCGTGGAAGGCAAGGACTACGTGATGCAGGACGGCGACGTGGTGCTCTTCCGCTTCAACGTGTAAAACCCGCGGGGACGCAGGCAGGTCCGCCGCCGGCAGAAAAAAGAAATGCTTGCAAGTTCGGCGGGAATACGATATAAAGAAGGCACAAAACAGCTTTGAAGAAGCGGGGAGGAGTAAACGATGAGTGAAAACAAGAACCTGGTGAATGAAGAGATCACCGACGAATACGAAGACGAGCTTGTTTTAACGCTCGAGATGGAGGACGGGGCCACGGAGGACTGCATCGTCCTGGCGATCTTCCCCCTGGAAGAAAAGCAGTATATCGCCCTGATGCCGGCCGATCAGGCGGATGACGACGACGCGGACATCTACCTGTACGAGTACAGCGAGGATGAAGAGGGCGAGCCGATCCTGGGCGACATTGAGGACGACGACCTGTTTGAGGCGGTCTGCGACCGTTTCGACGAGATCTGCGACGAAGAAGACTTCGACGAACTGGTTCCCACCACCGAAGCCTGATCCCGCCGATCCTTTTTGGAGGAGGCATGCGACGAGCGCGCCTCCTCCTTTTTTATTTCCCTTTTTCGGCCATAAGGCCCGTCTCCTTCAGGAAACGGGACGGATACAGGCGGGCGCCGCGGCGTTTCGTCACGTAGCTCATCCAGAGCCGGCGGCGGGCCCGGGTCATCGCCACGAACAAAAGCCGCCGCTCCGCCTCCACGTCCTCTTCTCCGGCGCTTTTCGGCCCCGGGATCGTGCCTTCGTTCAGGCCGGGCAGAAAAACCGCGTCGAACTCCAGTCCCTTGGCGCCGTGCATGGTCAGGAGCCGCAGCGAAGGTGCTTCGTTCTCCGCCGGCGGTTTTTTCTCTTCCATCCCGCGGCGGGCCTCCTCCCATTCGGCGGCCGTGGCAAACAAGGCGCTCTCCTCCTGCAGCCTGTCCAGAAGCTCCAGGACGGGGGCGGGATCGTGCCCTTTCTCCCTTTCCTGCGCGCTCAGGAACTTGTCGTATTCCATTTCCCGCCGGATATACTCGATGGCGGCGAAGGGGCGCAGGCCGCCCAGCCGGTCCAGATCGAAAAAGAGACGCAGCAGCGCCTGCTGCAGCGAGGGCTTATCCGCCGCGAACTGCCAGAGGCTCTCCCGCTTCACCTGCACTTCCGGGAAGGCCCGTCGCGGCAGATAGCGCAGCGGCCGGTTGGCGATCCGCAGCCAGTCCTCCCGCGCCGTGCCGCCCGTCCCCAGTCTCAGATACGCAAACAGATCCAGCGCGGCCGGTACCTGATAGTCTCCTCCCGGATCTTCCTCCCGGCGGTACGGGACGCCCGCCTTCCAGAGGGCCGCGGCGGCCTGGCGAAGACCAAAACGGGTCCTGGCGAGGACCGCCATCTGCTGATACTCCGTCCCCGCCTGATGCTCCCGCCGGACGGCCCGGACCAGCGCCTCCAGCTCGTCTTTCTTTTCCGGGAAGGCGTAAAGCCGGGGCATTTCCCCGATCCCCGCCAGGCTCCGCAGCTTTTTCGCAAAACGCTGGCGGTTGCAGCGGATCATCTGCTCCGCCGCGCCGAGGATCCGGCTGCTGCAGCGGTAGCAGGCTTCCAGGCGGTACACCTCCGTGCCGGGATATTCCTTCGGAAAGCCCAGGATGATCTTCTGCCTGGCGCCGCGGAAGCCGTAGATCGTCTGGTCCTCGTCGCCCACGGCGAACAGGTTGTTCCTTCCGGCCGCCAGCTGCTGCAGAAAGCGGTACTGCAGGCTGTTGACGTCCTGGAATTCGTCCACCAGCAGGTAGCGGAAGCGGTCCTGCCACCAGTTCAGCACGCTCCTGTTCTCAAACAGCTCCAGACATTCCCGCAGCAGATCCTCAAAATCCAGCAGCCCGGCCTCCCGGCGGCGGCTTTCATATGCGGCAAAGACCCGCTCGAAGACCTCCGGCGGCAGGATCCCGCTTTCCCCGCCGGCGGCCTTATCGGGCGCTGATTTCCGGGCCAGGATCTCCGCTTCCAGTTCCTCCGTCCTTTCGCCTTCCGGCTCCAGGCCGGCTTCCGCCAGCGCTTCGCGGATCAGGCGCCGTCTGGCTGCCGGAGAGATCACCGAATAAGCCGCCCGCGGCCGGCTGACCCGCAATATTTTATAAGAGATCGCGTGAATGGTTCCGAAGGTGACCGCCGCTTCGCCGTCCGAAAGGCGGCGGAAGCGCTCTTCCATTTCCCGGGCGGCGGCCCGGGTAAAAGTTACGACTAAGATCTGAGAAGGGGGAATGTGATACTGTGAAATGAGAGCCTGAACACGGCCTGTGATCACCGCTGTTTTTCCGGAACCGGGGCCGGCCAGTACGAGGGCCGGCCCGTCTTGATGCAGGACGGCTGCCTGCTGTTCCGAATTGTATTTCATGTTTTTTGTTTCCGGCTGCTGAGCCTGTCGAAGCAGCCTTCCTGTTTTATTCGTTCTCCAGCTTTTCGATGCCGAGACGGATGCGCCGTAAGGACTCGTCCTTCCCTAAGATCTCCATGATCTCGTAGGCGCCGCCGGGCGTGGACTGAAGGCCCGAGACCGCGATCCGAAGCGGCCAGAGCACCTGCCCCGTCTTGCGGCCGGACTGCTCGATGAAGCCGCCGAGCATCGCCTTTAAGCCCTCCAGCGAGTAGTCTTCCTGCGCCTCTAAAAGCGGCAGCAGTTCCTTTAAAACCGTCAGGGAAACGGTACTGTCCGTCTTCATCTTCTTGTGGGTGTAGATCGCCGTATCGTAATCCGGCAGTTCCTCGAAGAAGCGGATCGGCTCGCAGATGTCCGGGAAGACCTCGATGCGGGTCTTCATCAGGTCCGCGATCTTCTCCAGATCCAGCGGCTTCGTGATGACCTTCTTCACCTCGGGAAGGGCCCGCTCGTAGTAACGCGCCGGCTCCAGCTTCTTGATGTACTCGCTGTTGAGCCAGCGAAGCTTCATCATATCGAAGACGGCCGGGGACTTGTTGATCTTGCGGTAGTCGAATTTCTCGACCAGTTCCTGAAGGCTGAAGATCTCGTTGTTGTCCTCCGGGCTCCAGCCCAAAAGCGCCACGTAGTTTACGATCGCCTCGTCCACGAAGCCCTGCTCCACCAGATCCTCATAGGAGGAATGGCCGCTGCGCTTGCTGAGCTTTTTCTTATGCTCGTCCGTGATCAGCGGGCAGTGCACGTAAACGGGCTCCTCCCAGCCGAAGGCATGGTACAGACGGGTGTACTTCGGCGCGGAGCTCAAGTACTC
>JAEEGI010008989.1_pt1 | contig 21970 bp, 23 predicted proteins | sample 8958751 | NCBI WGS metagenome assembly JAEEGI01 (sample SAMN16246545, study PRJNA631951) | gut metagenome | biome: gut microbiome; feature: rumen; material: KS-attached | host: Bos | place: Iran: Karaj | collected 2018-10 | reverse complement strand
TGCGGCCTCGGATGCCCCAAAAAACAGAGTCGGGAATCTCGAAGCTGTAGCTTGAATCAGCGGCAAAAGGCGTGGTTAGTCGATATTTCAGGCCATCTTCATCGATAGGCTCAAAGGCAAGTTGGTTATAACATTTGGTAGTGTCGCGTTTGAAGACAGCCGAGTCGCGCATTTGGTAGTCGATGATAGGTTCTGAAAACTTCAAGATGAGGTCTTCGCCAGCAATTAGTCCTCCACGACCGAGCAGATTGTCGGTAATCTTCAGTTTTTCCACCTCACGTTTGCGTCTTCTGTTTCCGCCGGATTCCTTGAATTTCAGGCTGTAGCGAGATGAGTCGTTGATGACAGTGTCGTATTTCACTTGCACCCAAAGGCTGTCCTTTACATTGGGTGTGAAATACCACCAAACTGTATCGTATTCAGCGGAATGTATGGATACGAGATTGAAAGTGTCGGGCAGCATTTCAGGGGTCATCACCACGGCTTCCTTGGCGGGACGACGGAAAACAAAGCGCAATAGGCCTTCTTCAATGAGCTTCTTTTCCAAAAGTACCTGTGTGGAATCTTCTTCGGTGAACATATAGAGAGTAAGGTTCAGTGCTTTTTGGTCGAAAACTCTTTGGGGAATGGTGTCTTTCGGTATGATGAATGATGAATCTGAATGGATTCCCATAAGAGAATCCGCAGACGCCATCGGTATGGAATCATTAATCAATAAGGTGCTGTCCGTCGCAGTTGTATCCGCAACTTGCGGTCTAGACGTTTGTTGATAGGAAGCGGGAACCAAAGTATCCAAGAAAGCCACTTCTTCGTTCGGTAAGTCAAAGTAAAGGTTGGAATTCGCATCCTTAAGTGCGAAAACGAGGTATTGTTGATCGGCAAGACCCGTAAGACGGAAGTTGCCTTCCTTGTCGGTCTTGGTGATGTAGTTTGGAGTGGTGGTAAGTGGCAGCGAATCAATATTTTCTTGGTTAGCAGCATAGAGAGAAACATAGACATCTCCTACTGGTTTTTTATCGGCAGCGTTCAGCACTTTACCTGCAATGCAGAGGGTGTCGATATGGTCGCCCGTCGAAAAACTATAGACATAATCCTTGAACTGATTGCCCTCGTGCAAGTCCTTGATGGCTGCCCCGAAGTTGATGGTGTAAGTGGTGTTTGAAGCCAAGTCTTCCTTGAATTTAATGACTACGGTCTTATTCTTCAGCTTGATGTCGGGTTTCTCGCTCAGCGGTGGTGAAATCATCACGTTCTGGTTGGCGTTCTCGAGGGTGATGTATTCATCGAAGGTGATTTCAATTTTTTTCCCGACAAAGCTGACGCTATGGTTTTCGGGCACGGCTTCGACCACCACGGGAGGTCGCTCGTCTTTAGGTCCACCTGTGGGTGCCACCGCATTGGCGCAACGCTGGGCAATGAGGGCAGTCAAAACTAAGCCAAAGCTCAAAAACAGATATTTCAGTCTCCGAATCACGGGGCAAAATTAGTCATTTTTTGTTGTAATTCCAGAAAAAGTATTATTTTTGCAACCGAATTTTAGTTGCAAAATGACCAAAAAGGAAAAACTGATAGAGAAGATGTCTCGTTTGCCCAAGGACTTCACTTTTGCAGAATTGGAAACAGTCCTTCTTCAATTGGGTTTTGAAAAAGATGACAAAGGAAAGACATCTGGTTCGAGAGTGAGATTCTATAACAAAGACAAACAATTGCAGTATTTGGCACATAAGCCTCATCCCTCGAATGTCATTAAGGAAAAGGCTTTGAAAGACATAGTGGATTATCTGAAAGAAAACAAACTCATTTAATATGGATACATTAAAATACAAAGGATTCATCGGAAGCATAGAGGCCGAACTTGACAGCAATACCCTCTATGGAAAAGTGCTCGGTTTGGACAAGGAAACCTTGGTGACTTACGAAGGGAATACCCTTGCCGAACTGAAGGAAGATTTCATCAATGCCGTGGAAGACTACATCGCTTTCTGCAAAGAAAAAGGACTTCCTTTACATAAGTCATACACAGGTAGTTTCAACATCCGAATTCCCATCGAACTTCACGCAAAGGCAGCTGCAAAAGCCCAGGAAGAAGGTATCTCGCTTAATGCTTTTGTGAAAGAAAGTATTATGCAGGCTGTTGTGTGAACAATTGGATTGTTTTTTTACTACTTTTGCAATTCCAATCCAATGGAACAAATCTTTAAATCTTGAATTTTTAAATTTTTAAATCTCGAAAATATGTACAGAACACATACCTGTGGCGAACTTCGTCTTGCCGATGCTGGCAAGGAAGTGACATTGGCCGGCTGGGTGCAGCGCACCCGCGACAAAGGCTCCCTCGTTTGGATTGACCTCCGCGACCGTTATGGCATCACTCAACTCTTCTTGGATGGCAGCAGCGACCCGAAATTGATAGAACAGGCCCGTACCTTTGGGCGTGAGTTTGTGATTCAGGCTAAAGGCACAGTCATCGAGCGCGAATCGAAAAACCCGAACATGCCGACGGGAGAAATCGAGTTGAAAGTCAGTGAGTTTAAACTGCTCAATAGTAGTAAGGTTCCGCCCTTCACCATCGAAGATGTCAGCGATGGCGGCGATGACCTTCGCATGAAATATCGTTATCTGGACATCCGCCGCAACCCCGTGCGCCAAAACCTTGAGTTGCGCCACCGCATGGCCATGCTCGTACGTAACTATTTGAGCAACCTCAACTTCCTTGAAATCGAGACCCCGATGCTCATCAAGAGCACGCCCGAAGGTGCCCGCGACTTCGTGGTGCCGAGCCGTATGAATCCGGGTGAGTTCTACGCCCTGCCGCAAAGTCCTCAGCAGTACAAACAGCTGCTGATGGTGGCTGGCATGGATCGCTATTTCCAAATCGTACGTTGCTTCCGCGATGAGGACCTCCGCGCCGACCGTCAGCCTGAGTTCACCCAAATCGACTGCGAAATGTCGTTTGTGGAGCAAGAAGATGTGTTGAACACTTTCGAAGGCTTGGCCAAGCACCTCTTCAAGGAGATGAAAGGTCTCGAATTTGACCAATTCCCGCGCATGACCTGGCACGACGCCATGAAATTCTACGGCTCCGACAAGCCCGACATCCGCTTCGGGATGAAGTTCGTGGAACTCAACGACGTGGTGAAAGGCAAGGGCTTTGGCCTCTTCGACAATGCTGATTTGGTCGTTGGTATCAATGCTGAGGGTTGCTCGGAATACACCCGCAAGCAACTCGATGCCCTCACCGAGTTCGTGAAGCGTCCGCAGGTGGGTGCTGGCGGTATGGTCTACATTAAATACAACACTGATGGCTCGTTCAAGTCGTCCGTCGATAAGTTCTACACACCCGAAGACCTGAAAGTCATCGCCGACAAGTTCGGTGCCAAGCCTGGCGACCTGATGCTCATCCTCTGTGGCGAGGCCATGAAGACAAGAGTACAACTCAACGCCTTGCGTCTCGAGATGGGTAACCAACTCGGACTGCGCAAGCCTGATGAATATGCACCGCTGTGGGTCATCGACTTCCCGCTGCTGGAATGGGACGAAGAGACGCAACGCTACTATGCCATGCACCATCCATTCACAGCGCCGAAGCCCGAAGACGAGGCTTTGCTCGACGACCCGACAAAGTGGGGCGACATCCGCGCCAACGCCTACGACATCGTGATGAACGGTGTGGAAGTGGGTGGCGGCTCCATCCGTATCCACGACCGCACCTTGCAGAACAAGATGTTCCACACCCTCGGTTTCACTGACGAGAAGGCACAGGAGCAGTTCGGCTTCCTGATGGGCGCCTTTGAGTATGGTGCTCCGCCTCATGCTGGTCTGGCCTTCGGCTTCGACCGTCTCTGTTCGCTCTTCGGCGGCGCCGACAGCATCCGCGACTTCATCGCCTTCCCGAAGAACAACGCCGGCCGCGACGTAATGAGCGGCTCGCCCGCCCCGATTGCACAGGAGCAGTTGGATGAATTGCAGATTGCGCTGAATTTGAAATGATTAGATTTTAATTGTAGAGACGGTGCATGCACCGTCTCTACATCATCTAGGACAGAATACAAAACAATTAATAATATGAAAATGAGATATTTGAAATCCATTGTGTTGGTAGCATTTCTGTCAATGGCGGCCTTGTTGGTCTTTGATTCTTGTTCCACTAGCAAAAAGACAACCACCCCAAAAGGTGATGCAAGCATTGCAGCAAATGCCCCTGACTATAAGAGGATAAAGAAAGAGATCAACACAAAAGGAAGCGAATTCTATTATCCTGAATTGTTGAGACGCTTTGAGGAGGCGGATACTACATTGAGTCTTGAGCAATTACGGCATTTTTATTATGGGACCGCCACTCGTTCGGAGTATAACCCCTATAGAATGGCCAAAATCGATGCTTTGCGCGAAGCTTTTGAAAAGGATACCCCCAGTAAGGAAGACTGGGAAAAAGCTGCGCTGGAAATAGATAAGGAGTTGGAAACAGACCCGACGAATATCAGATTTCACCTGTATAAACACCTTATCTATTGTAATTTGTATGGGCAGGATTCAGAAAAAGCCTCCGATGCCCATAACCAAGTTGTTATGCTCCTTTCGGCTGTAACATCAACAGGTGACGGTAGCTCAAAGGAATCCGCATTTCATGTGATAAACGTCTCTGATGAGTATGGTATCTTGGAGATCTTTGGCTTTTCGCCCACGATGCAATCGTTGGTGGAGGACAAAGGCCAATCTTATGATGTGATGGAACTGAAGGAGAATAAATATGGGTTGGAATCCATGTACTTCAATATTACTGTTAGCTCTTATGCCCTTCGGTTTCCGCTTAAAGAGAAAAAAGGGGGATGAGCAAACAAGCAATGAACAAGATTTTTAGTTTTTGAGTTTTAAAAATATCACCTCAATATGAAAAGATTATTAGTCCTAACCGGTGGCGGCGATTGCCCAGGCTTGAATGCCGTGATTCGCGCCATCGTCAAGAGAGCTGCCCAAGAGAAAGATTGGGAAGTGCTCGGTAGCATCCAAGCCTACAACGGCATCTTGTGGGAACCCACCGAGGTCGTTAGGCTGACGCCCGAAGTGGTGCGCGGCATCCACTTCCGTGGTGGCACCATCATCGAGACCACCAACAAGGGCGGCCCGTTCAACTGGCCTGTCAAGAACGCCGATGGCACTTGGAGCACCGTCGACCGCTCGGATGAAATGCTTCGCAAGTTGCAATACATGGGCATCGACGCGGTCATCAGCATTGGCGGCGACGGCTCACAACGCATCTCGCAGAAGCTCTATGAAAAAGGCCTTAACATCATTGGCGTGCCCAAGACTATTGACAATGACCTCTCATCGACGGAATGCACTTTCGGTTTCCAGACCGCCGTGCAGATTGCCACTGAAGCCGTTGACAAACTCGTCACCACAGCCGCTTCGCACAATCGTGTCTTCGTCCTCGAAGTCATGGGTCGCGATGCAGGTTGGATTGCCTTGCATTCCGCCATCGCGGGTGGAGCAGAGGTGTGTCTGTTGCCAGAGTTCCCCTACGACATTAATGTGGTGAAGGCTCGTTTGGAGCAGCGTTTCAACCATGACCGTGGCTTTGCCGTGGTGGTGGCTTCCGAAGGCGCTCGCCCGAAGGATGGCCAACAGGTGTACGAAATCAGTACCGAAGTCGGCTACGAAAACAAGAAGCTGGGAGGTATCGGTCGACGTTTCATCGAGGAGATGAAGGCGGCTGGCTTCAATCACGATATGCGTGAGACCACTTTGGGACACCTGCAGCGTGGCGGTGTGCCGATTGCCTACGACCGTGTGCTCAGTGCTGAGTTTGGTGTAAAAGCCTTTGAAATGGTTCTCAATGGCCAATTTGGCCAGATGGTGGCTTATCACCATCCCGACTTGGTGGCGGTCTCGCTCAAGGAAGCCATCTCCAAGCCCAACCTCGTCACTATTGACAGCGACTTGGTGAATACCGCAAAAGGCTTGAACATTTCGTTGGGTATTTGAGCGTATTGCGACTGCGTCCATGGCGAAGAAAAAGTTTTATGTAGTATGGATAGGCCATACCCCAGGCGTTTATGACCGATGGGAGGTTTGCCAGAAAGAGATCGAAGGTTTCAAGGGGGCCAAATACAAAGGCTTTCCTGACCGAGCAACTGCTGAAGCCGCTTTCAAGGAAGGTCCCGACAACTATTGGGGCAAGGAAGTGGCTCCTGTGGTCGATTTCTCAGCGGCAAAAGAGCAACCTGTCAGTCCTGCTATCGCTGTGGATGCAGCCTGTGCTGGCAACCCAGGCAAGATGGAATACCAAGGCGTGTTTGTAGATTTCGGTGTACAGCCGGCCAACACGTTTTCTTTGTTTAAAAGCCAGGTTTTCCCAAACGGAACTAATAACATAGGGGAGTTTCTTGCCATTGTCCACGCTCTCGCCTTGCAGAAGCAAAAAGGTTGGAAGTATCCGATTTATAGCGACTCGGTCAATGCCCAACTTTGGATCAAGCAGAAAAAATGCAAGACCAAACTGCAACCGAATGCCAAAAACGCATACCTCTTTGAACTCGTTGTCCGTGCGGAGAAGTGGCTCAATGAAAACGCCATCGAAGTGCCGATTCTGAAATGGAAGACAGAAATCTGGGGTGAAATTCCCGCCGATTTTGGTAGGAAATGAAATTAATCTTACTTTTACCGCCTCAAACAAGATAGGAATAGTTCGACAAGCTCACAAAAAAATGCTCAAATTCGATTCGTTTTATTTCCAATGTCCTCATTGCCAAGCTTGGCTCGAAGGTCGCAACCTGAAAGCTGAAATGGTGAATCAGTCTATCTTGTATTCTGATGGTAAGGTGCTGAACGACAATTATATCACGACACCACAAAAGATGATAATGTGCCCTTCTTGTGGGCATGTTTTTTGGATTGAGAAGCCTGTTGAGCCGTTGATAACTTTCGAAAAGCCTGATGCTGAAGTATATTCCTGGAACACTTGGCGCTTCTTCGGCATCAGTTTCTCCGACAACAAGGGCAAGTTGGCATTGATTAATCATTACAAGACTTTCCTGAAGAAGAGCCATTATGAGCCGAAAAATGAAATCTATTTGCGCCGTTTTCTTTGGTGGGCTTACAACGACCTGCATCGTAACCTTCATTATGTGCGGTTGAAGTATTTCCTCAATGGCTTTATGAGTTTTGGGGTGTGGCATTGTAACCGAAAGCTGCTAGTGGAAGGAGAGAAACTGTTTCTCAGGAATCTCAAGGACTTCAATGATAATCTGAGGCGTCTACTAGCTTTACTTGAAAAGCATCCTGATGAACAGATGGATTTGGAGTTGCCGGAAATCTATCGCGAGCTACGTCAATTCGACAAGACGAAGGAATTGCTTGAACAGGTAGGTAGCCGTACGCATTTCACCAATGAATTGTTGCGTCATTCCAAATGGAAAGACGCGCGGGTGTTTATGGTATCTGGCTAAACGAAAAAACGAGGGCAGGTTTGCTGTCCTCGTTTTTGTTTTCTTTCAAATGTGTAATCGCACGGGTTTATTCACCGCCACCGCCACCACCGATATGAATCCAGTCGTCTTGATAGTGATCATTACCTGTTCCTGGATCAATGTAATAAGTGACAATATGCATGTGATGACGTCCGTCATAACGACAATGTGAAAGTGCACATGGCATACCTGCAGGATACACGTGTACATGTTTTACAGAATCACTCTCTGGACCAACAATAGGAGCCCAATAGTTGAAGTCCCAAATCTTGTCAGGACAATGTGCACAGGCTGACCAATCAGCGGCACCTCTTAATTCGGTTACTACTGTCGGTATTACATCGCCACCTTCTGCATTCTTCTTGCATGAATTGAAAGCCAAGGTAGATGTGACGAACAAACTCGCCACAAAGATGGACAATACTAGTTTTTTCTTTGTCATAGTTTTAATGTTTTTGTCTTTATTATCTTACTATTATTATCTAATTTATTGAAATACAAATCGCTCCAATAATAAAATGGAGATTTTGCTCATATTTACCGCAGCAAAGATAAGTATAATTTTGATATATGATACCTTTTTTTTGTTTTTTTATTTTTTTGGCCTTCCAAATAATTAGTATAAGTATTTCTTACCGAGTAAATTGAATTGCAAACATATTCCTGCATTCAAGTGTTTGAAGTCTTTCAAACTAGCCTGAAGTCGTAAATATTGCCATAATAAGACATCCATACCCACAAGAAATTCGTTCCCAGTATATTCGGCAATTATCCTACTTTGTGGAAAAAATGATGGCCTGAAAGTGATGCCTCCGACTATTCCATTCCATTTGGAGTTATATCCTCTATAATAACGACGATAGGCAATGGTCATGCCTAATTCGTTACCAGAAAAACTGAAATGTTTGGTAGCAGCAACATATACATTCGTATAATATAATTGTATATTAGGCTTGTCTTTGTAAAAGGCTGCCGTCCATACATCATTACAACCTATGGCAATTGCGGGATAGTATTTTCCCTCTTTTATAGGTTGAATCTTCAAAGAAGCATAGCGGTCTTTGCTCCATTGGATATTCCCATGCGAGTCTTTACTTCTGATACGCTCAGTGCAAACATAGCTCAATTCAAGCCATCTGAATGGTGTCAACCCAAGATAATAGTCAAAGGTATTGTATTTTTCCCCTTGGTAGAGAAAACCAATGTCAGGCATCATGGCTTTGTTTAGGAAATGTCCACCAATGAAAGCATCTCCTTCGTGATTCATTTCAGCAGAAGGAATATGAATTAATCCTGAAATGCCCGTATATTGTTGGGCATTTCCCAAAAAGGGAGAAACTCCTAAAACAATAAAGACTATTATGATTTTTAAGTGTTTCATATTAATGGTTTATTCTTTAATTCTAAAATCAGGTTCCATGGTATGGCTTCCCCATTGTAAAAAGTCTCGACTAAACCAACCTTCACGCTCGTTCTCTTCTGGGTCAGTTCGATACATTCTGTTGGAATAATTATGGTACATTACAGTATATGCCATGCGGAAATTAGAAGCAGGACGGAAATTTACCGTTCTGTGTTTACGTTGATAAGGAGGAAGAGTAATGATGATACGGAATCCTCCGTCGAAACCATCAATGTCACTCCATCGGGTATAGACAGAAACAGTAGTTTTATTGAAATGTCGCATAGCTTCCATTTCAAATCCAAAATCACGGAACAAGTATTTCCCTACTACCCCTCTAAACTGGGTGTTCCATCGTGACAAATAGAAATCACCTCCTATAGTCCCGACAAAATGATTCATCGGGAGAATAGCCCAGCCGGGATTCACGACCATTGTGCCCACACAACCAACTTGCCCCTCAAAAGCGAACCACTTGCACAAAGGAAGAAACGCTTTTAAATCTATGCCATAGCTTTCCAAACTGAAAAGTCCTATACTTGGTTTGAGGTATAAGTTTCCCAAACGTAACTCTTTACTAATATCAAATATGTTTGGTCGGATGTATTTATAGTCTTCTCCAAATTGATTAATAATAGGTATATGGACCTGGCCAGAAAGTTGCCAATGATTGCCCATGTTCCACTTGAAGCCAGGAGTAAGTCGAATCAGTACTTCATACTGGGTATTGAAATTAATATCTCGGAAGTTGAAATCCACTCCTGAAAAGAAATCTATACTGTGCGAAACATTCTGGCTCATGGCTTGCTGACGACCCGTACATAAGAAAAGGCTCAGTAGTGTAATCACCAATAAATGGTATTGTGATGTCAAAAACCGTTTTATCATTGTAATGATGTAATCATTTGAATTAATAATTTGCAAAAATACATGAAAAACCTGAATTGCCAATTTTTTATTTGATTTCTGGTTGATTTTCACATAAAAGAATACCCGCAGAATTCTGAGAACCCCCAAAATCCTGCGGGTACGTGGAATGATAATTATCTTATCCTTTCACTCGGTCGATAAGGAACAAGTCATTAATCCAGACCTCGATGTTGGAATGGCGCTGACCTTTGTCGTCGGTCCATTCGTTGTTGCGCAGGCTGCCGTCGATGGCTACCTGTAAGCCTTTTTTCACGTTGTTTTCAACGCGCTCGGCAGTCTTTCCCCAAGCCACGATAGTGAACCATTGCGTGTCGTTCACCCATTCGCGGTTGGCATTCATGCGACGTTCGTCTACGGCAAGGCGGAAACGCGCCACTTTGTTGTTGTTGCTAAAGATCTTCACTTCAGGTTCTGCACCCGGGCGGCCAATCAGCATGACCGAATTTCTCATTGTACTCATGGTTGTGTGTGTTTAGTAATTAATGAATAAGTTTAATTTGTTGTGTCGCCCTTCTTGGCAAGTTGCCCTACCAATCGGTTTGACGATGCAAAGTAACAATACTTGTCAAGACTAAGCCGTTGATTAAACGTTTGTAGTCGACAGTAGTCGTTTGTTGTCGTTTGCTGTCGGATATATTGTTTGTTTTCAATCGATTAAGTTTTTTACTTTTTTCCACAACTTTTTATTATTTTTGCGTCAAAATTGAAAAACATAGTCAAATGGCAAAGGACTTGAAACCTCATATAGGCATTTTCGGACGCAGGAACTCCGGAAAAAGCAGCCTTATTAATCTCCTTACAGGACAAAATATTGCTATCGTGAGCGGTACGGCGGGAACTACCACCGATCCCGTCAAGAAAAGTATCGAGATTTTCGGTATTGGGCCTTGTGTGCTCATCGACACAGCGGGCATTGACGATGTTGGAGAATTGGGACAGCAGCGCGTGGATAAGACGATGAAGGTGCTTGAGGAAATCGACTGCGCCATTCTCGTCGTCACAGGAAACAACTTCGCTGAGCCTGAGAAGCAGCTGATTGCCCGAATGAAAGCGTTGGCGGTGCCATTTTTCATCGTCCACAACAAGGCCGACGAAGAGCCGCTTCTAGCCGTAGTGAAGGCGGTGATGGAGCAGAATTCAGGTGCTAAGGTATTGGATTTTAGTGTTTCAAGAAACGATGACATCGCTCCTTTGGTCGAAGCATTGAAAAAGGCCATTCCTGAAAGTGCCTATCAAAAAGTGTCGTTATTGGGTGGCATCATAAAGCCAAATGAGGTTGTGGTACTAGTCTGTCCGGTAGATGCGGAAGCGCCAGAAGGCCGCCTTATCTTGCCTCAAGTGATGGCCATCCGTGATGTCTTGGACAACGAATGCATCTGCGTTGTTTTGAAAGAAACCCACTTGCAGCAATACCTTGACACCATGCCTAAGCCCGCTTTGATTGTCACTGATAGCCAGGTGTTTGGCTTTGTGAGTAAAATCGTCCCGACAGAGATTCCTTTGACCAGCTTTAGCATCGTCATGGCACGTCTGCGTGGCGACTTCGACAATTACGTGAAAGGCACGCCTTATCTTTCACACTTGAAAGACGGCGACACAGTATTATTGCTCGAATCGTGTACTCACCACAGCACTTGCGAGGACATAGGTCGCGTGAAGTTGCCTCGCATGATTCTGAAATACACCGGAAAGGACATCCATTTCGAGTATGTGGCAGGCCTGTCACCCATTGAGCATCCCGAGAGATACGCCATGGCCATTCAATGTGGTGGTTGCATGAGCACACGCAAGCAATTGCTCAACCGTACTAATCTCTTTGTGAATCAAGGTATTCCTATTAGCAACTACGGAATGGCTTTAGCTTATATGAATGGCATTTTTGAGCGGGTGATAGAGCCGTTTCGTTAATCTTGCTTTTTGAGATATTCCAGCAGTCCCTTGCATCCCTCCAAAACATCCACCCAAGTGGCTTCAAAATCACCTGTGTACCATGGGTCGGCGACGTCGCCAGGTCGATGTGTGTAATCCATCAATAGGCTGATTTTGTGCTTGGTATCTTTGCCGAACAACCATTTCAGGCCAAGCAGGTTTTCATGGTCCATGGCAACGATATAATCATAATAATCGTATTGGTCCCTAGTAATCACCCTTGCCCTTTTGCCCTCGCAGCTGATGCCGTGCTCGGCCAACTTGCGTCGCGCTGGTGGATAGACTGGATTGCCGATTTCTTCCGTCGAAGTGGCGGCAGAAGCTATCTCAAATTGTTCGCTCAAGCCCGCTTCTTCGACGAGGTGTTTCATTACAAATTCGGCCATGGGACTGCGACAGATGTTGCCGTGACAGATGAAAAGTAGCTTTATCATGTCTATAGTTTGAATAAGCGTGCAAAGTTAGCAAAGATTCTCGTTTTCAAAGCCGACAAATCCATTTCCAACATATTTGCTGCTGCCTCGTAAATCGTTTCAACCGCGATTTCCGCCATGTCAGTTTCAAGGAATAGATAATCCAAATCGATGAATTTGAATGATTTATAAATCTTTCTCTCAGGATGAAGCAGGCTCTCGCCTACGGAAAGATAAATACCCTGCCCGATGAGTTGTCGCACATCTTGTTCCGTTCCGCTGAAACCATGCAAAATCCACGGCTGTTTGACTTTGTGCTTTTTCCGCAAGGCAATGATTTCGTTATGGCTCCTCACCTCGTGCAGAATCATGGGCTTTTGCAATGCTTCCGAAAGTTCGACTTGACGCTCAAAGAGTTCGATTTGTCGCTTAAAACTTGCCTTATGCATTTTGTCCAAGCCTGCCTCACCGAGAGCCACGACTTGTGGCTGTTGCAAGTTCTCTTTCAGTTTGTTCAAGGCTTCATCAACTTGAAAATCAGCATTATCCAATGCCCACGGATGGATGCCGTAACTGTAATGGCCTTGCTCGGGACAAGGTTGGTTTAAATTCAGGTTGACAATTTGGATTAAGTTGTCATCGGATTTGGCCGTATGGGTGTGTATATTGATGAAAAGCGTTTCCATGAAAGTTTTACTTTACCCAGGGATTACCAAATATCCCCATCAAGATAAACATGGAAAAGAGTATCACTATGGTAAATATTATGCACCACAATGACCTTTTGAATCTCCTGTCATAATCCTCTTGACCAAACAATTCCTTTATCTTCAAATAGCGTTTTTTGGAAAAGAACAGAAAAGCATTAAAGCCAACATCAACAATGGCAAATAGTATGAAAAATGTGCTAGTAGGAAGTGGTATAGGTGTGATAAATCGGGCTATTAGGTAAAGCAAAATAAAAAAGCCGCTATAGCACAAAAGGCTCATTGGTAATAGTGCTACTACTGTAGCAAATCTATCGGTTTCCTCTCCTCCTTGATTGTCTCTTTTTTCTATTCTAAAAAAGAAATAGAACAACCGATAATAAGCGTTTTTTAGGTAACATAATAACTTCATGACTTAACTTGTTTGCATTGGTTTAGTCGGCAAAGTTAGCTATTTCTCATGAATTGCAAACGGGAAGCGGAATGATTTATTATTTAGCGGATTTGAATAGCAAGTGAAAATAGAAAAACATAGGTTTAAGGCTTGCCTTTTTGGAAAATGTGTTATTTTTGCCGATGAAATAAGGATGGAAAAATGCAAACAACAACAGCATCTAACAAGACAGTATTACCTTCTTTGTTCCCGAAACAAACTGAGGATGAAATCGTTAGAGAGATTATGTCGGCTGAAAAATCAGGCGATATGACATGGGAAGAATTTATCATCGAACAAAGTAAATGGGAACAGGAACACCTGAAATAAAAGCCAAATCTGAAAGGCGATTTGTTGTTACCCGACGTTTCAAAACCAAACTGAACGAAATTCAGGAGGTTGGATATCAGTTATTTGGAAAAAATGTTGCTGTTTCATTTAGGGAAAAGCTTTTAGAACGGGTTGTATTGGTGAAAGAGTTTCCCGAGATGTATCCCTTGAGTCGCTTTATCCCAAGCACAGAAAAGAAACAATACAGAAATATCATTTTTGAGAAGTATTATGTCATTTATTCTATGACAAAAACGACTATTCGCATAATAACGATTATTCATCAGGCTACGAATCCTAAGATTATTGGGAAAATTAGATAGTATGTCCCATAGGATTGTAAACATAGACTTTTTGCATTAAAATTCCCTGGCCCATGGAACAGAACCTCCTCCAAACGAGTATCGCCTATCTGAAGGGTGTCGGGCCAAAAAAGGCCGAAGTCCTGAAGAAGGAGCTGGGCGTGCTAACCTATCAGGACATGCTCAACCAGTTTCCGTTCCGTTACATCGACCGCAGCCAGATTCAAAAAGTGGCCTACATCAACGACGATACCGTGTATTATCAACTTGTGGGCACCATCTCCAATATCAAGCTGATTGGCGCACCAAGGGCGACACGTGCCACGGGTCTCTTCAGCGACGAGACAGGCAGCATCGAGGTGGTGTGGTTTCGTGGACTGAAATGGATCAAGGACCGCTTCAAGCCTGATGTGAAGTATGTGTTGTTCGGCAAGGCGAGTGAGTTCAACCACAACTTCAACTTCGTCCACCCCGAAATCGAGGAGTACGACCCCAAGGATCCGCTTATTGGCGAAGGACTGCAAGGCGTGTACAACACCACCGAGAAGATGAAAGACCATGGCCTCGGCACACGTGCCATTGCCAAGATGCAGAAACTTATCTTGCAACAGGTCTATGAATACATTCCCGAGACGTTGCCAAAAGCACTCATCGAGCAAGAGCAACTGATTCCTCGCCGTTACGCTTACTATCAAATCCACCTGCCGTCCAACAACAACGAAATCCAGCAGGCCACGCGCCGACTGAAATATGAGGAGCATTTCTTCTTCCAACTGAAGCTGCTGCGCAACAAAATGCACCGCGAGCAAGCCATCAAAGGTCATGTTTTCGGTGTGGTGGGCGACTATTTCAACGATTTTTACAAAAACCATCTGCCCTTCCCATTGACTAACGCCCAAAAGCGTGTCATCAAGGAAATCAGGAAGGATTTAGGCTCCGGCCATCAAATGAACCGCCTGCTGCAAGGCGATGTGGGCAGCGGCAAGACCATCGTCGCCCTCATGGTGATGCTCTTGGCCTTGGACAACGGCTTCCAAGCCTGCCTGATGGCTCCTACGGAAATCCTGGCCACACAGCATTTTGCCACATTGCAAGAACAGCTGAAGGACATGAACATCAACTTCGCACTGCTGACGGGTTCCACCAAAATAGGGGAGAGAAGGAAAATCTATGCTGGTTTGGCCGACGGCACGATGCAAATTGTGGTCGGCACCCACGCACTGATTGAGAGCAAGGTGGTTTTCAAGAACTTGGGCTTGGCCATCATCGACGAACAACACCGTTTTGGTGTGGAGCAAAGGGCGAAATTCTACGAAAAGACCGAGATTCCGCCGCACACTTTGGTGATGACTGCCACGCCCATCCCGCGCACCCTCGCCATGACGCAATACGGCGACCTCGACGTCTCCAAAATCGATGAGTTGCCCCCAGGCCGCAAGCCTGTGCAGACCTATCACATCTACAGCGACGACCGCTACCGCATCATGATGTTCATGAAGCAGCAAATAGCACTTGGGCGGCAGATTTATGTAGTGTATCCCTGCATCAAGGAATCGGAAAACACGGATATGATTGCGCTTCAGGAGGGTTATGAGGCTTTGCTGCACGACTTTCCCGAGCCGCAGTACAAACTCTGCGTCTGCCACGGCCGGTTGACTGCCGAAGACAAGGACTTCGAGATGCAACGATTTATTACTAAAAATGCGCAAATCATGGTGGCCACGACGGTCATCGAAGTGGGTGTCAACATCCCCAATGCCACAGTGATGATTATTGAGAATGCCAATAGGTTTGGACTATCGCAGCTACACCAGTTGCGCGGTCGTGTGGGTCGCGGTGCTGACCAATCCTATTGCATCCTTGTAACCGACCATAAATTGACTACCGATGGCAAGACGCGCATGAAGACCATGTGCAGCACTAACGACGGCTTTGAAATCGCCGAGGTTGATTTGGAATTGCGCGGTCCTGGCGAGACGGGCGGCACACGGCAGTCGGGACAAATCGAAATGCTCATCGGTGACCTTCAAAAAGACGGTGCATTAATCCCCCAAGTCCGCGAAGCCGCCATCAAACTTTTGTCTGACGACCCGAAGCTCATCAAACCCGAAAACAGGATGTTAAGGGAGCATTACAAGGAATTGTTTGCGCAGACTTTTGACTGGAGCCAGATTGGATGATCAATAATTCCATACCAGCCATTCGGCAAAGAAATAATCATACACTCGGTACCCATTCTCAGTGCGGGTAATAATGTCTTTTTCCAATAATCCCTTCAGTGCTGACTGCACTGAACTTGAAGAAGACAAGCCGTTGTCCTTCAAAAATTTAGCCGAAGTCACATTGGTGGCTTCCCCTTCTTTGGCAATGACAAACAATACGGGTTTCTGCTTGGTGGAGATATTCGACAAGGTATCTTTGTAACTCGATTCTTGGGTCTGAATGACGTTCTTCAAAGCTATCGGGTAGGATTCCAACTTGCAGTTATCCCCTTTCTCGGTAAGTGCAAAAAGTTCATTCATAATCATTTGCATATACCAAGTCACTCCTTCGTAATCGTCATAGACTTGTTCGAGAAGTTCTTCAGAAATGGTTTTCCCGTAATCAGCAAACAGCTTTTTGGCGAAGGCAGTGTAAACAACTTTGTCTAATGGCTTTAGGTCGGTAGTGATAACGCTTTGATAGAACGGTTTTGAAGGCGAGTTGAACATTTGGTTCATCAGATGTCGGCGGCTACCCGAAAAGATGAACAAAGTTTGTTTGCATTGTTGGATTTTCGTCCGCAACAAGGCTTCTACATTTTTTTCGGGATAATTTGTAATTTGCTGAAACTCGTCAATGGCCACGATGCAGGGTTTGTCGGCGGCTTCCAGATAGGAAAAAATCTCATCGATTGTTGTTTGAGGCTGTTCGATGCTTCCTAAACCGATGTTAAAAACAGGTTCACCTGTCGCAGCATCCAACTTGAACCCAGCCCGCAGCGACTTAATGGTCCCGAAAAACCTTTCAGCCCATTTCTTGTGTAAGGGTTTGATTACCTTGTAGATAGAATTTCCAAGGAGGTACACAAATTCAGAAAGAGAGTTGGTGGCATAAATATCAATGAAAATGGTTTGATAACACTTTGCGATGTCGGGTTGGGCAAAAAAATGATGGATCAGACCCGTTTTTCCCAAACGTCGAGGAGCGATAATTGCCGTATTTCTTCCATTGTCGACTTGCTTTTTCAAGAAAGCGGTTTCATCAGACCTGTCGCAGAAATAATCCTCGGAAACGTATTTTCCAATCACAAAAGGATTTGCTATCTTATTGCTATTCATCAAATTGTAATTTTATTACTCCTATAATTATTATTCCAATAATAATTGCAAAAATAATAATTATTCTGAACAAACAACAAATTATTTCGATTATTCTGCTTTTTTCTCTTTCCTAAACGAATAAAACTTGTTCGTTAGATAGCTGAACGTCACGCAGATGATGGAGATGATGACATACGATATTGTCGGCCAAATGTGAAGCACCTCGATAAAGAGTTTTAGGCCGAAATAGTTGATGAGAAAGTTCACAACAGTAACCATCAAATACCTTACAATCTGTGTTCTGCCTCGTAAGGTCGAGCCGGAGAAACTGATGTGACGTGCCATCCAAAAACCTGTCAAGAAAGTGATGGGAAACCTAAAAATAAAGGCTGCAATGTGAGGTGTGAAGGCAATGAAACCGAGGTCAAACACCTGACCATGAAATACAAAGTGGTATAAAATGTAAAACAGGGCCCAATCCAAGGCTAAGTTCATGCCGCCGCATGCCGCGTAACGGAACAGCTCAAGGCTCATCACCTTGCGGAAAGGCGGATAGAAGAAGTCGATGACCGAGGTCAAGGTGCGTTCAATCCGAAGTTCTATGTTCTTCAAGGCTGACATTGAGGCTGCAAAAATAGCAATTTAGAGCCAAATCACTTCAAAATCATTGAGCAATTTAGAGGCTTGTTCCACATCATCTGTGAAACCCAAAACATAGCCGCCACCGCCTGAACCTGAGATTTTTACGCCGAAGTTGAAGTCGTATTCAGTGGTGAACAAATCCAAAGTGTTGTCGGCGACCATCGGGCGAAGGAAGTCCAACTGTCCCTTGGTGAGTTGTTTCAATGAACTGAAAAACAGCTCTTTATTGCATTCAATCATCGTATTGATGCAGGAAGTCACACAAGGCACATAGTCCGATTGGAACCTATTCAAAAACTGAGGATTTTCACGTTGCGCCTTGAAATGATTGACCAAAGGCTTGGTATTACTCTTTATTTTTGTGTCAATCAAGCAGATATGGATATCTTTTTTGAGGAAATCGTCCGAAAGCAACTCAACACCTTTTGGCATGATTTTGAATGGCTTGCCCAGATAGCATTGCAGTGGATCGATGCCCGAACTGCTGCCGTGAAAGTGGCTCTCCATTTGCCCGAAAAGCGTTTTCAATTGCAGATAGTCATCACTTTTCTGCACGGCATAGCGGTCGTAGACGGCGGCCACCAAAGTGCCAGAGCTGCCCAAACCATAGCCCGAAGGCACATTGGAAGCAAGGAAAAGACCCTCATTCAAATCCTTTCTTAAAGCCTGTAAATCAAGGAGGCTCGATAGTTCTTCTGTTTCGGAGAGATATTGGCAGAACCGCTTTAAGCTTTGGTTGGAGGTCAACGAAGCAGCCCTATTTCGGCTTTGTGGAAACTGCCATTGCGCCGAGAACCGCTTGAGTGGGATCATCAGCGCAGTGGCATCGAAAATCATCGAGTACTCGCCGAAAAGGATGACTTTGCTATAGTAACGGTCTCTCATCACAGCAGTTTTTTCGGTCCGTCACCCACGTGGTCAGCAATCCAACGTTCTTGGTCACAATAATCCGCCAAGACATTCTTGATGTAATACTCTACCTTATCCGCTTCCTGTTCAGGATAGAGCAGATGTACATTTGGTCCAGCATCCAGAGTGAAACAAAGCGGGATTTTGGTCTCTTCACGGAACCCCAAAATCTCGTTGATGAGGTTCAACGTGTTGGGTTTCATTAAGATATAGGACGGATTCGAACACATCATCAAGGCGTGGAGTTGCAGTGCCTCCGACTCCGTGATATTAATAAAGGTGTCCAAATCACCCGATTTCAAGGCGGCAAGCAGATTCTTGATATTCTCATTTGCTAGTGCATAACGTGCGGGAGCGTAGGGATTACCTTCCATCAAGGCATGCCCCGCGCGACTAGAAACGGATTTGGTCTCGCCGCTGACAATCAGGATAGCATCGCGGTAGGTCTTGAATACGGGGTGAATGTCATTTTCCAACGAGACTGCAAATTCGTCAGAACTGCCTTTGTAACAGTCCGTTTTGCCCCAAAGTGCCATTTTAGGAAACACTGACCGTGCTGCGCTGCCAGAGGCCAGACGGGCAAAATAAGAAGCCTTGCATAAATCTAAGGTCCCTGAGCCTGTCGAAGGGCCGACCAATAGAATTTCTATCTCCATCAAACACATCACAAAAGCACTCATCGAAGAAGCCGAAGAAGCGATACCCGAAGAATGCGGGAAAGTGTTGCGGCTCTCCACCGTCAAACTCAACTGATTGATGAATGGGAAAAACGCCTGATAATCAAGCAAAAACTTCTCGATTTTCGCACCAAAGGCAGGGTTTTCCTTGCCATCAAAAAAGAACCTAAAACCAAAGCTGTCAGCTTTCTCATAAGTCAAAAAGGTCTCAGAGCGGCATTCCGACAAGGTGAAGCTAATCGACGGATTTTGAGGGATTTGTTTGCCTTTTTTGCCCCAATATTTCACCAAAGCGATGTTCGATGGGCTTGACCATCCAACTTTGCCTCGAAAGTCGTTGGGTACTTCCCCTTTGAAGGCTTCATTCAACCAAGTTTGTTCCATTTCCATTTCGTTTTAGGCTGCGAAGATAAGGATTAATTTGGAGTTTCAGACCAAATCCTTATTTTTGCACCTTATTAATAAAACATTCTCTATGAATCTCTTCCAACTTTTCAAGAACATCCGACCCTTCGTGAAGCCATACAAATGGCTGGTTTTCATCACTTTGATACTAACCTTAATAGGTTCTTTGATGGCGCAGGTCAACGCCATCGTCTTGGACAAGACCGTCGACGCCATCAACGCGCTCATCGGCACGGACTTCAGCTGGAGTCAGGCCGCCCGCATCATGACCATCATCACCGTCGTGTTGCTGGGTAAGGAAATCCTGTCGGCTCTCATCACCTTTGCCCAAAACTATTACGGTGAGCGGATGCGTATCTTCGTCAGCCGCGACTTGGCCCAAAGCGTCATCGAGAAGGTGCTGACTTTCAAGATGGCCTTTTTCAACTCGGGCGACAATGCCACGGGCAAACTCCAAGCCCGTATCGACCAAGGCGTGAGCAGCCTCTCGCGTACAGTGCAGAACTTCTTTATCGACCTCTTGCCCCTGTTCACGAGCGCATTGTTGGCTTTGATACTGATGTTTGCCGCCAATGTGTATGTCGGCCTAGTCGCTTTGGGCATCGTCCCCATCTATTTCTGGATCACCTACCGTCAGGCCAAGCGCCTCAAAGGCTGGCGTCGTGAGATGCGTTCCCACCTCGAGACCAAGAGCCAAGGCATCAAAAACATCATCGACTCCATCAACGTCATCAAGAGTTTCAACCGCGAGCAGATTGAGGCGCAGAAGCAACTTGACATCCAGAATCAAGTGACTGAAAACCAGATGAAGACCCGTCGCGTGGCGTTCTATTACAACGGTGTGAAGAGCTTTGTGAGACAGGTCGGCACCGTGCTGGTCATCATCCTCACCGCCTACCTCGTGCTGAAAGGCTATCCGGGCATGACCATCGGTAAGATCATGTACCATGTAATGCTGTTCAGCAATGTCATCGCACCCATCACACAGCTGCAGCGCATCTTCGACGATGTGAACGACGCCCTGATTTATGCCGAGGGCTTCTTCGGCATCCTCAACTCAGAGAAAGAGATCGAGCCTTCGGGCGACTACCGTCCCGAGAAGATTCGTGGCAAGTTCGAGATCAAGCATGTCGACTTCACCTATCCCAATGGCAACCAAGCCCTTTTCGATGTGAACATGACCATCGACCCGGGCAAGATTACCGCCTTGGTTGGACTCTCCGGAGCGGGCAAGAGTACCATCGTCAACCTGTTGGACAAGTTCTATGAGCCTCAAGTTGGCCAGATTTTGTTGGATGGCGTGGATTTGCGCGAATACGACACCCAATACCTCCGCGAGAACATCGGCCTCGTGCTTCAAAAGAATCATATCTTCGACGGCACCATCGAGGAGAACATCCTTTACGGCAATCCCAAAGCCACCCACGAAGACGTGGTGGAGGCCGCCAAGAAGTCGCATCTCTACGACCAAGTGATGGAACTGCCGAAGCAATTCGACAACAATGCCGCCGACCTCTCGGGTGGTCAGCAGCAGCGTGTGGCCATCGCGCGAATGTTCCTCAAGAACCCGCCCATCATCTTCCTCGACGAGCCCACGGCCAGCCTCGATGCCATCGCCACCGAGCAAATCAAGAACAGCATCGACGCCATCAAGAAAGACCGCACTGTCATCATCATCTCGCATAGCATCTCACAGATCATCGACGCCGACTACATCTATGCCTTACAGCAAGGCCGCGTTGAAGAGGACGGCGACCCCGACAGCATCTACAAGAAAGGCGGCATCTACAAGGATATCATTGACGCCTCTGCAAGAAGTCTGAATATTGAAAAGATTGCAAGGACGATTGACGATGGAAAGGATTGAGCCAAAAAAATCTTATTCTTTTTCAAAACCTATCTAATATTTTCCTATTTTAGCCGATTCTTTTTGAAGAAAGAGGCCCCTGAGCCTGTCGAAGGGCCGCATCATTTGAAATACAACAAATAAGATAATATGAGCACCAACTTTGACCCACGCGCCAACTACGAGCTGACCAAGCAACAGGCCGGCTACGTCGAGCGCAAGAAAGCCACACAGGAAGACTATGACCGCATAGGCTTCATGTCGGGACTGGAAG
>JAEEGI010008986.1_pt1 | contig 21975 bp, 18 predicted proteins | sample 8958751 | NCBI WGS metagenome assembly JAEEGI01 (sample SAMN16246545, study PRJNA631951) | gut metagenome | biome: gut microbiome; feature: rumen; material: KS-attached | host: Bos | place: Iran: Karaj | collected 2018-10 | reverse complement strand
ATTTCACAATATATCCCTCATCTTTTTTTTTTAGCTCTAGACGTTGGTGCCTGTGGAGCTACACTTAGGGGAGCTGGAGAGTGCAGAACTGAAACAGGAATTCGCCTGCCCAGTCCTTCGGATCAATGCTTTTACGCATCCAGAGATCCTCTCCGTGCATTGCGCCGTAAAACGCCGCCAGCTGTTTGGAATCGGTCAGATGCCCGCTGTAAAGCGAGGGCGGAATCTTCATACATTCATCGGCGGTTATATTATTTGTCCACCAGGAAGCGGGAATCCTGCCGAGCGTATGGAAGGGAGCATCCTTCCAGTTGCCCTTCGGGGGCTTTTTGCCCTGCGCTTTGTAATAAACGTTTATCGGATGCTCGGGGGACTCTGCTCGCAGTTCAAGCTCGCGGTAGGTGTATTCGGTGGTCACATCTATACCGAGCGAAATAATATAATCGAGCATCCTGTTGCGGGCATCCGCCTCTTCCTCAACCGATGTGTATGGGTTCATATTCTGCGCAATGCAGAAATTATCGAGGTGAACCGTGCCTGCCTCTTTTACGGGAGTGACCTCGCAGAATTTATCCCAGTTCTTTTTGAAAAGTCCGCTTTCGTAATATCCTTTATATGAGATTTTGTAAGCGTCTCTGCCGTTGAAAACCTCAATCACCGCGGGCGTGCCGTCTGTGTTTTTGAGAACGGAATCCGTCTCTATAAGCTGAGGACTGCAGGGGGTTGCTGAATAAGCATCCGCCAGATTTCCGTGAAAACTGACAACCGTATTATATTTCTTTGCCTCTTCATAAAGATTCCACAGCGCGTCTCGGGCGGATTTATCCGAGGGCTCTTTGAGATATTCGTTGATTTCCTCCATCTCGGGGTAGCAGTCATCGTGTCCAAGCCCCTGCCAGCCGACAAGATAGACTATCTTTTTGATGCCCTGCGTCAGATTGTCTATTACCCGTATGATTTCAAGCGCTTGTCTGAAAGTGATATAAACCTTAGACCTGTTGTGCTCAAAATCGGGCTCGGCAAGAAACATCTTCATCCAAAGTGTCTGTGAATAATCATAATTCGTTTTTTTCAAATTCTCCATGATACTTCCCCCTCGGAATCTGGTCCTGTTATCCGATATTAAAATTATTATAGTATATGCCTATGCTTTTTTCAATAAGAATATATTGAAAACAGAGCGCAGTCATTTCTGCAGGTTTACATCAATATATTTGTTTTTTGTCTCCCTTTTGTTACCCTCAATAGTATATAATGAAAATGCAAAATGCTGAAAAGATACTTAATTGCATGAAAAAGTAAGTCTGCAGCTTGAAAAATCATTTACTGCGATTATGTAAACGGAAAACAAACAATGATATCAACTATTCTGTAATACGAGGTGTCTTATGAAAAAACTGTCAATCATTATTACAGCGGTTATGCTTGCTTTGGTAATAGCCGCAACTCTGCCCGCTCAGGTATTCGCGGCTTCTGTTCCGGAATACATCAGCGAAGTGAAAATCGGTATAGGAAAGAAACCCCGTCAGAATTGCTCTGTCGGGGGTTACTGCTTTTTGTGTAATTGTGTGCGAGAAGTCGTGAGAGCATTTATTTCAAGGCCTTTTCAGCAGCCGGGGGTGCAAAATAAAAAGAACCCTAATTGTATCATAATTAGAGTTCTTCTTTGGTTGCGGAGGGAGGATTTGAACCTCCGACCTCCGGGTTATGAGGGCTTCCCAAAGGCTGAAAACATTCGTTTTTATCATTTTAGGCGCATTTTTTCAGTTTGTTTCCACAAAACCGAAGATATTTAACTGTATAAAACCGACAAATAGTTTCAAACAATATTTTCACAAAACAAGATTCTGAAGCAAAACTCTGAAGCAAGATTGTAAAGCAATTGTATTGTTTTGAAAAACCCGGAGGTCAAAAATATCCATTAATAAATATACAAAAAGAGAGCCGCTGCAATTGCAACGGCTTCTGTTATTTGTTATGGTTTAAGTGCTGTTATCGGGATAACATATACTCCGTCGGGTCTTCTGTATGCCGCATTTGACATGCCGCAAATAACACATAATAATTTCGGAGAGGAGTTACTTTCTTTTTTGAAAGTTTCACTTAAGTTTATCAATTCATTGGCGGCAGATTAAACTTGGTTAAACCCGACTTAAATTTCAAACATACCCCAACTGCCATCAGGCATCTGAACTATTGCATCTGTTTCTTTATCATTTTCGTCGCGATAATGATATACTTTTGCTTCATGATAATCCGCATAAGCTGTTATTGCAAGGCGCCTGTTTATTCTGTTCTGTAAGCCATTACTGCAAAACGCCCGTTTTCCGTATGATAACTGCAGGTTGACAGTATCAGAATCTGCACTCTGCCCTGAGGCGGTCCGCTGAGATTGATTTCGGATTTTTCCTGCATTTCCGCAACTGTGCGGTAATAATCTTCATCACCGGAATTGCCGACGCTGTCAAAGTAACGGTATTCGTTTTTTGAATTGACCTTTGTAAGCAATGCCGCAAACACGCGGTAAACCCTTTTGCCTTCGGGAGTCTCAAAAATAATATCACGATGCTCCCCAGCCCATTCTTCGCCTGCGTATTTATCAAGAGTGCCGAACATTGAGCCGGTTTTCATATTATGGCCGTAGATTATGAAAATATCGGAGTTTTCATCGCAGCCCTCACCTATGAACGGAGTGCCGGAGTAAGAATAATTCTTATCAAAATCCCGGTGAAGGTAATACTGCGGGTCATCCGCAGGGGGCATGACAACAGGGTAATCTATGCCGGTATCCGGCACCGTCAGCCAGCCTCTGAAATCCCTGTTGCTGTCCAAAAGAGGAGCATATTTTTCTGCCGGATTATACTCTTCCGGGCTGTCATTTTCATTTTGACTTACCATGCGGCGGTATTCCGAAAACCTGCTTTGCTCCTGCTGCTGGGGAAAGTAAACGGAAAATGCTTTATACAGCGACACGGCCAGCACAATGGTAAAAAACACGGCAAGCAAAGCAAGCACGGCCGTTTTTGTTTTCATGCGTTTTTCCGTAATGCCATCCCCTTTCATAAGAATAAATATCCGGTTTCTCAGCAATACAAGGCCTTGTATTTTCTGATGAGAACAAACATAAATGCCGCAAGGAACAAAAGCGCAAGCAACGCCGGAATAATGCTGATGCTGCCGTCAAACACGCCGGTGGGTATGGGCGTATCAAGGCGGTTTATTACATCAAGAGAAGTATCCCCGGTAAGGCGGAAGGTTTTTGTGCTGACATTTTCCGCCTCTCCCTCACCGAGAGTGAAGGTCGTGTTATAGCCCTCGTTGGCCTCGGTTACGGTTATATCGGTGCCTTTCGGCAGCATTATGGTTACGGTATCATTATGCGCGAGCGTGAATGTGCCGCCGCTGTGAAGGGCGGTGCTCTGAGTTGTTCCGTTCAGAGTCCACTGATATTCATCCGCAGGCACTGCGCCGTCAACGGTAAGAGTGAAGGTAAAGGGCTTCGCTCTGTTGCCGAAAGAGCCGGTTACTGTTTTTGTGACGGTAAGCAGGGCTGCGTTATCGGCGGGGATGTTGGGAACATTCAGGATATAGTTTCTTATATCCTCGCCCTGTACGCTCAGGTAATTCGCGTGACCGGCGCTGTTTACAACAACCTCTCCCGCTTCGGTAATGGTGAATACTATATCGCCGGTAATCTGCTCATAACCTACCGGCGGGTCGGTTTCAGTCAGATAATACTTGCCGGGGACGAGGGATGAGTTGACAAGAGGTATAACGCCGTCCGCGCCCGTAACAAGATTCTCATAGCCGGGCATCGGATTAAGGTCTTTTACAAGGCCACCTATACCCATAACGCTTCTGTACAGGGCAAAACGGGCGCCCTCAAGCGGCTCGTGGGTGTTTGCATCCGTTTTGACGGCAAGCAGGGTAAACTGCTCATTGTAAATATCAATATACGCAATAAGCTTATCGCCCGCTATATCCGACTTTCTGCCCGTCTGCCATTTCGCCTCGTTTCCGCTGACGGTAACCGTATCGTCATCGGCGATTGAGAAAACGGCTGTGTTGGGCAGGCCGGCATAACCTACCGGCGGAGTCTGCTCGGTAAGGCTGTAGTTTGTATTGCGCTCAAAATCGTAAAGAATTGTAACCCTGCCGTGAGAATCCGATGTGAATGTGCCTACGGTGCTGCCGCCCTGCTCAAGGGTAAACACGCCGTTTGCAAGGGGCTCGCGGGTATGCATATCATACAGGGTAATAACCACACCGCCGGTGCGCAGGTTGGTTATGATATCGCTCCTGACATTTTTGAGCTGCGATTCGGGTGTGTCGGTTGATACGGGAGTGCCCACCGTATACTCAACGCTGTATGAATAAAGCGCGGGAGTATCGGAATTTGAGGGCACGGCGCTTACTGCCGTAAGGTCGCCGTCGTTAAGCTTCCTTGATATGCTGTCATAGGTAACATTCCCGTTTATATCGGTGCCGGGATTTACAAGCTCAACCTCGTGCACGCTGTAATCGGCAAATGTGCAGCCGGTAATAATGCTGTCAAAGAAATAGCGGGTGCTTGCGTCGGTGCCGGACAGCATCCTGACCGTGCCGGGAACAAGGTCATTGCCGGCATAAACCGCCACATAAACGGGTGCGTGGGATTTTGTGAAGCTCGCGTCACTCCACTGTTTATTTACCTCAAGGCCCCAGCCGCGCTTGTTCCTGACATACATTTTGGGCGATTCATTAGCTCTTACCCAGCCGGAATTGATGGTGTCGCCGTCTTCTGCGTGGTAAGTTCCGCTCTCGCGCGCATACTCAACAAAGCTGTAGCCAAGGGGTATTTCATTTTCTCTTTCAACAAGCATAAACCTGGTGCCTACGGCAACATTGGGTATATGCACGGTATAGCCGGCTGGTATCTTTGAAACAGCGCCGTTCATTGATGTTTCAAAGGTGAATGCTCCCTTTTCTGAAGCGGAAAGGGAATCATAATCCGTTAGGGCTGTGGGAACCAGCCTGCCGGAATCCGCATCCCACCTGCAAAGGTGCGCATCGGAAGAATCATCGGTGACATAGTATCTGACCATATTTGCCGCGGTGAGATTATCATCCGAACCGTTTGACAGATACAGCCTGTAATTGAATACGGATTTATCCTGCTGAGCGCTGAGCACACGGCCGGATTCGTCATACAGTGTTTTTTCAATGCTGACTGTACGCAGTGAATCGGGGTCAACGTGGTTTTCAAACACTATGGAAGGCTGCTGAAGAACGCTGTGCCAGCCGGAATCATAAGAGCTCCTGCCCGATCCCTGGATTGCGTCGGGAGTGACAGCCGTGCCGTTTACCTTGACTGAATCATAAACCTCATCATTGACTCCGCATTCAATAATTTTATACTCAATAGTGTTCATCGGGAAATGAACCTCGGCGCTCTTGCCGGGATTGAGCAGATAAACCGAGTTATATGAAACAGAGCTGTTCGGAGGAGTATATACGGGCAGATAATCTATCCTCTGGGTTGAATTCTGATAGGTGACATTGATTAAGCTGTTATCATTTGTAAGCAGACGCTCCTCTCCCGTTTCATCGTCTTTATACCAGATCTGATAGGGGTATTCAACGAGGTTGAAATCAAGATCGTCTGAACCGGTTACGGTTTTAGTGAGCATCACATTGCCGGGAGTGACATTACTGAGGTTAAAGCGCATATGAAGGTTTGACGCGCCCGCTCCCCTTTCCATATAGAATATGGTCATTTTATGTGTGGTGTAAGGTCTGAATACCGTTGAGCCCTCATCAAAAAATCCGGCAAGGTAGCCGTTTATCTCCTGCTCTGTTGCATCCGGATTCCTTGAAACATAGTTTTCGCGGAATATCTGACGAAGCGTCTTGCTTCTGCCTTCGACAGTGACAATACCGGAGGAGAAGTTACAGCTGCCCTGAAGCGCGGAGTGAATACCGCCGAGGTCAATCAGAAGCTCGCCGTCAACATAGAACCAGAAGTCATCGTCGCCGGTGAATTCAAAAATGATATCGTTGCCCCAGGCATCCTTGCCGTTGGGGGTCTGAGTCAGAACGGCGGTCATCTCCATGCCGTTATAATAGTTGGGTGAGGTAATCTTATGAAGTCTTTCGTGCTTTCTCGGATCCGAATCGGGCAGCAGACCCTTTTCTGGCTTATTGTACTGAGCAAGGGCACTGTAAAGATTTTCCGGGTTGTTTTCGGTGCAATACACACCTGCGGTAATGTTATTGTAAGGCATAAACTGGCCGTGCTTAAGGGTGCTCCTTGAGCTGTCGTCCATAGTTCCGAGCTCTCTGTAAACGGTGAAATCGGTACCGATAGTGCCATCGGGCTTTACAAGAGTGGCGTAATTCTGGCAGCTGTCAAATTCATAGTAACCGCTCGCGTTATATGTGCTTTCAAGGAACAGATGGTTGACCGTTTTCGTCTGACTCTCCGTGAACAGGCCGGCAAGAGAGCCGCCTGCGGCAGTCGGATAACCGTCGCTGCCGAGATTGGTTGAAAGAAGGCCTTTGGTTGCCGCCGTCAGGTTAGATACGGATGAACCAAGGAAGGTGTTCTGAACATCGGGCGAAGAGAAATCTATCATCTTCATCTCAATTCCGTACTGACTGTTGTCAATGGTATTTACCGTTGTGAGAGTTGAAGACGGGTTGCGGACTGTGGCGAAATAGAAGGTATCGGCATCGGACTTAGGCCCGGACACGATACGGCCGTTGGCAATATCCGACTGAAGGCCTGAATAGGCATAGTAAGGGTCGTCCCAGGCGATTATGCCGGAATAATAGTCGCCCCACACTCTTCCCGGAAGGTTAATGCCGATTTTGCTGTCGGAAAGGGTCTGACCGTCTTTAATCTGAGGCGCAATATATTTCCTTGAGTAAGGATTATACAGCTCATAGTAATTATTGGGCGTACCGTCTTCATAAGTGTACTCGGTAAAATCCCATAAGAGAGTGTTTATCTGATTGCCGACCCACATAATATCATCGCCGCGCTCATAGCAGGGATACAGCGTGCCGTCGTGATCTATGGCGTAAAAATCATAACTGTTTGTACTGTTATTCCATACGCGGGTATAAACAATTACATTTGCGCCGTCGGGAACTTCAGAAATGCTGATTTTATCCGCGTGGTAGGTAACATAATCGGTCTGTGTGAGAGTTGAGGGCCTGACTATATGAAGCCACTGGGCCGTATTGCCGGCAGCGGTATCCATGCTCACAAAATCCGTGCCGCTGAATGCCACGGATTTGCCGGAGCAGGAAAGGCTGAGCTGATTGGCGGTGTTTGAATTAATTGTAATCTCGGAAGCCTGCTGCTGATTGACAAGCGAAAGAGTGCTGCCGATATTGAGATATTTTGTTTCGCCGTCAACTTCGGTTGAAATATGGTATTTGCCGTTACCGATATAACTGAAAGTCCAGATTGTAATATCGGCATTATCGGCAACATAAAGCGTTTCCGTACCTGTTTCCTTGCGCACGGTAAGGGACATCATCGAAAGGGAGTTGTTATCCTCATCAGCCATAAATCCGTAGCCCAGAGTGCCGCCGGGGTAACTCATAAGACCGAAACTTGTGCCGTCAAGATGCAGGTAGTCAACCGACTCACCCGGGCCGTAATCAATGCCTATCTGTGAGTTGGTTGCATTGTTGTTATCGGTATAATACCTTATTCCTTTGCCGCCGTTTGAGTGCTGAAGCCACTTGGATTCACCGCTCTTTTTGAAATAGAAGGTTTTATTTGCGGCGTTGGCAACGCTGATTTCAACAATGTCCGCCGACGCCTCATCGCCCAGGCCGATATTGTTGCCGGATTTTGTGTAAATATATTTTTCGGCGCCGCCGATAACGGTGTAGATTTTATAATTATTGCCGGTTTCCCCTACCTTTTTGAAATGCCATATTGCCGCGCTGCCAACCGAGGCCGTTTCCGCAAGCACGGAATTGCTGCCGCTGACATTGACGGTATTTGTGAAATATGTTTTGCTGCCGTAATACAGGTAGAAACCGTTGGATGCGGAATCACCTGTAAGCTCATCGAGGGAGGCGACCGACCCGTTATCCACCGGCTGAGCAATATCGACTATGGCGTAAACGCTGAAGCCCTTGGCAGCAAATGAAATTCTGCCTTCCTCGGCGGTAAATCCGGACACGGTTTCATAAGTGCCGTCATCTTTGATATGAATAAGCTGAAGTTTTCCGCTGCCGGGTATATCCGAATCCTTTATTTCAACATTTACGGGATTAAGGGGATCCGGCTGATACTCATCGCCGCCGCTTGTAATGGTGATATCATACGCGGCGATAACCTTTGCCCAGGGAATACCCGAGAGGATGTCCGCTCCGGGCGAAGAAGCCGCATAATCCCCGGTAACATCAACCGCCTGCGCCTCGGCGTCACCGGGCAGAAGGCCGCTCAGTTTAATTTTATCACCGGGGTCGCCCGACTCCGGACGAACAGTAAGACTGATGCTGTCATAGCCGGCGGCAGGGTTATCGGCGCCGTCGGCAACGGAAACGGACGCGGCAAGGCAGACGATTATGCCCGAAGAAAGCGAAACGATGAGGAGCATAATCAGCGCGTTTGTCAGGAGTCTGCGGCGTTTTTTTATCAGAACACCGGCTGTGGAGAGCGTGCGTCTGATAATTGTATTCTGTTTTCTGTTTTCGGATTTCATACGCAGACCCTCCTTTCCGGTTATTTTTGTTTACGTTTATGAATCCGTATGGCTGCTGTTCTCTTTGCTTTTTATAAGCTTACGGCAGTCAGCCGCGTATATTATTGAAAGGACCAGAAGACCCGCGGAAGCAATCACAGCGATAAGGAAATACATCTCCATATCGGTATCGTCACTTGTTTTGGGGTTGCTTTTATCCGGAGGAGCGGGATTATTTTCTTCCGTTTCCGGAATGCCGGTTTCTTCGGGCGCTGTTGTCCTTTCCGCGCTGTCGGGGCGGTTTGTGCCGCCGGGTGATGTGGTTGTTTCGGGCGAGGGCGATGTGTTGCCGCCCGGCGCCGTGGTTATTTCCGGTATGACCGGAATTATCAAGCCGGGAACAGGCGGGACTACAGGAATCACGGGATTACCGCCCTGTGTTGTGGTTTCTTTCTGTTCCGGCTCCGTATTCTCAAACAGAATGACATCCGGGCTGCCGTCGCTACCCGGCTCACCTGCGTATTTTACGCCGCCGGCGTAGACTAGTTTCACCGCCTTGAGAGTGCCGTTCTCGTCCGTGACATATATGATTACGGTATAGACCGTGCTGTCAAAATCAAGGTTGCGGGAGTCGGGCACGGTTTTCACCGTGTAGGTGTAAATTCCGGGTTCGGTGAATTGTATATTAAACCGACCCACTTCCCCGTCCTCGAGCTTAAGCTCGGTTTTATCGGGGATAGGACAGTTGACTTCCGGTATTATTACTGCTGTGCCGCCGTGTTTGATTTCGACCGCGATCTCCGCCGTGGCAGGCGTATATGCCGAGGCGCAAAGCGCAGTATTAAACAATAACGGTATTGCGGCAAGCAAAAGAATAACTGTTAATACTTTTTTCATTTAATCAATCCGCGATTTCGGTAAGAACACCGAAAACGATAATTCTTTCATAGCTCTCTGCCGATTGGCAGGTAGATAATCCTATAATTTTTGATTGGCTTCCTGCCGTACCGGGATAAAATACGGCGGATTTTTCATCAATGTAATCAAGAAGCTCTTCGTTACCGGTTTCAGTAGGGCTGAAAATTATTTTATCGGTTGCCTGGGCTTTGCAGGCGGCGAAAAGCTCAATTTTATAACTCTTTCCGCTTACTGTGATAAGCGTGCCCGTTCTGTGTGTGTCAAAATAAGACTTATCTGCAAATGCATCAAGGGAGCCGAACATTGCGCCGTACTCCATATGATGGCCGTAAACAAGGGAGTAATTATCCGTAAAATCTTTACTGTTTCTGAAATCGAGAAAAATGCTGCCTGAAAGGGAAAAATTGCCATAGGGATCTTTATTGAGATATTCCTCATTGGTATCACCCTGCATAACGGGATAATCGATTTTGGTGTCATCAACGGTCAGCCATGCCACAGCGTCCTCAGATAATTCCGCAAGGACTTCGGGATGGCTCAGATCAGGCTTAAATCTGAGAATGCCGGAATCATTGGCACCGGAATAGACCATATAGGCATCAATCATTGCATAAAGGCAAATCAGGAAGAAAATGAGTGAAACGACCGCGACAATACGGTCAAAGCTTTTATTCAGAAATATAACCGTTTTGCGCGCCATTCAATCACCTCATTTCAATGTAACCATACAGTAATAATCCGTACAGATATGTCAGATTGCAGCATACGGATTATTACCGTTACTGTATGGTTTCATAATTCAATCCGCGAATTCGCACTTCGGCTCACACAGGTCTTATATTTACCTGTGCGAGCCATATTCGCTTTTCCTTAAAAAATTATTTTTCGTAAAATGCCGCTTTTTTCTTTTTGCTGATGATAAAGATAATAATTGCGCCGAAGAGCAGCATGCCTATCGCGAAGGGAGCAACAGCCATAATAACGCCGGTGGGGATAATACCGTCGCGGGTATTTGTGAAAGCAACCGCTATGGTGTTGGCGTCATCTTCATCAATGGTACCTGCCGCCTGATGGTTTGCGGTAATAACAGCTTCAATGGTATCGGTGCCGTTAAGCTTATCGCCGGTAACAACTGTCGCGGGCTTATAATCCTCTTCATCCTCAAGCACGGTGTAGCCGGCGCCTATGGGCAGGCCGTTGATGCTTATGGTCTGGCCGTGCTTAAGATAGAATACCTGTGTTACTGTTGTTGCGCCTGCGGGGACAGTGATGGAAGCGGGCTGCACATAATCGGCGGCTCCGTTGAGAGCGGCAATGGTGGTTGCCGCGTTGGGATTCTTGGCGATTGTGGCATCTGCGCTGCCGGTGGTGTAATCAACGTTGTAAGCGTTGCCTGCTGTCACGCCGCTGATTGTAACGGTAACGGCAAAATACTTGTCTCTTGATGCCTGGTTGCCCGCAACAGCCTTTGAAAAGCTGAGGGTGCCTGTGGGATACTCGTTTACAAAGCCGTCAACCTTGTCTGCAAGAGCAGTGCCTGTGGTTGCAACATCGCCTGAGCCGTAATCCTGGCTTTTGACCGGAGCGGCATCATTTGTGTGAAGCACGGTTTCGTTTACGGTCAGAACACCTTCGGCGTTGCTTGTAACATAAACATCAAGGTAAAGGGGATTTGCATCAAGGCCGACCGCTGTATCCGTTGAAGAAACTTCGGTCAGCGCAAAGCGGTAAACGCCGGGCTCTGTGAATGTCACTGCGGAAAGATTTATCGTAGCGGTTTGCTTTGCATATATCTTGCCTGAGGGAAGGGTAAGGGTATCGCCGCTCTGTACGGTATTATACGTGGTATCGGCGGGCGTAAAGGTTACGGTATTGACAGTAGCGCCCTGGGGACCTGCGTAAACCGCCATATGGGTGGCATCCGCTTCCTTGGCGGTGCCGGGGGCAATGTTGAAGGTTATTGTGGTGTTAGGCACATGTGCATCTTCGGGAATAACAAGATACTTCTTGAAATACACCGCAGCGGGGCCTGTAACGGGTGTGTTGGTGACTGCTGTGGATACGGTTGCCGCAAAACTCATAATAAGTGCGAAAATCATGAGCACTGCAAGCGAGCTGAAAAATCTCTTCTTCATAATTTTTTCCTCCTTTTTTATGAATCAGGAATTTTTTGTGAAATTAATATATCTGAACGCCGCTTAAAAGCCTCTGCGGCGGAAAGAAAAAATAATGGGTCCGTCAACATCTTTCATATCAACCGAACCGAAAGATCTGCTGTCATTTACATCCTCACGGTAATCGTTGAGGATAAACACTTTGCCTTCATCTACCTTGTACGGGTATTCGATATCGGATTGTTCGGACGGATAAGTTGGATAGTAAATATCCTCCGCGGCAACCATTCCGTTTACCAGAAGCTGACCGAAACTGTTGACTTCAACAATATTGCCGGGAAGGCCGACCACCCTGCCCACGCACTTTTTGCCGCCGTTTTCATAAAGGACCGCGGCATTAAGGTAAGGCCTCTGAAGCTTAAGTGAAACAACAAGGTCGCCGTCGTTAATTGCAGGGTGCATATTGTTGCCGTAATGGATGTTTACACCCAGCACAAATATAAGGGCAAGCGCAACCGTCAGGGCGGCAGCGGCAATCTTGACTGTGAGATTAACCGCAAGACGCTTTGTTGATATTCTTCTGCGGGGCTGCGGGGGGCTTTGTTGCAATCCGGCAGGATTGCCGCCTTGCTTTAACGATTCATCGCTCAATTACCTCACCTCCGGTGTAATCTGTTATAATTCTAAATTATAAATAAAAATATTTTTTTATTTTAAAATTATAAAACTAATAACAGATTATGTCAACTGTTATATTTATAAATAAGAATTATTATTTTGGGATAACCGGTGAATAATACCGTACTTCCCGTTGTAACCGGACGATTGAATATCAATAAAACATCGGAGAAATACAACATATCTCCTCTTAAGAAAGCAATAAAAACTGCAGCGATCCTCAAAAGAAGACCGCTGCATTTTAATGCTATGGGATTTTTAAGTTTTTTAAACTGTTTTTTCTGCCCTTTCGCAGGTGGATTCTGTTCAATGCATTCGAAAAGGGCTGTGCTTATGTGGTTTTACTGAACAATCAGGTCGTCGAGGCTTTTATTTTTATTCAGCACATTCAGGTCAATATACTTTTCTCCTCTGGAATAGCCGTCAAGCTCGCCTCTATTGAGATGCTGCCACAGATACAAGTATAAGGCATTTTTAAATTCACTATTGCTTAGTAATCTTGCTAACTCATCTGAAATAACAAACTTATCTCCAGCCTGCTTTATGAATACACATGACGAATATGTATCTTTAAGTGACTTCATGTTTTCCGGCAATTACACTGTCAAGTATTGCATGAAACCAAAAGATGCCTAATATGTAATAATTTTAAGAAGGTTTTTGCTAATCTCATTTATGCAAATACAATGATTCTGAATACTAGTATTTATCTAGTATTTCAACCTGTCAACCGGAATAAAAAACAAATTGCTTGTTTCGCCTGATTCGTGAACGCACCAGTCGCTGAAACGGTTAAAGCTGAATATCATAAGCATCTGGTTATATAACGGGCCTTGACTGCGCATAATATGGTATATCCTCAGGATATCATTTTTGGTATAACGCTTATCCATATCGTGAGGAAATATAACAATAACTCTTGTGCCGTCGCAATCGATTTTGCAATCAAAGGACACGGAATACTTATTATCCTTGAATGTGTATTTAACCGGCTTGATGTTTAATCCGTAGTTACTCACCTGAAAACCTATCTCATAATCCATGCCGCTTCTGTTCGGATAGTTGAACTCCATCATATATCTTATGCAGGCTTCAGTCACAGCGGGCAACACTATTCTTTTGTCGACAGTGTCGGATATATGCTTTAACAATTTTTCAGGGCTGCTTACAAGTTTGTCCGTGTTTCTGTAAATATACAGTATCCAGAATCTGTAGTAACTGTTTGAAATATGATATGTTGATATTTTCTTGTCATCGACTGATTTTTTGTAAACAACACCGATGTTAATCAGTGCCTTGATATATGTATCGCATTTATTATTCGGATATCCTGTTTCCTTTGAAATCTCGGCAATATGGCTTTTACCCCTGGCAATAGCATATAGGATTGGATAATAAGCCTCGGGAGACCGGAAATATCTTTTCATATATTCAGGGAAACATCTGACCAAAGAAGAATCATAACTGATTAACCTTCGAAGGTTTTCCTCATAGTCGATATCAGGATCCAGATCTTTTGCCGCCGAGATGTTTCCTCCGGTTATTGCAAATAACCTCGATATGTCCTGATTGCTGTAATTCGGCAATGCTTTTTTGAAATGCCAGATTGTCCGGAAAACAGTTCCTGTTTGTTTTCCTCCATACCGATTAGGCTTATACTCCTCACAAATAAATATTATAACCAACTTAGAACGTGACAATAATTGACGGATTCCATTAATAAAATCTGAGTCATTGCAGTAAGAGTAGTCGTCAATAAATAATATTTGTAATTTTCCGTTTCCGGAAGATTTGACTTTTTCAAATACTTCGTTCCAGTTTTCAGGAGCTTCATCCCCGGGGTAGAACATATCGAGAAATACTTTTTTTGCCATACGGGTATGAGCTTCTTTACAGGAATAATAGAGGCAGTTCCGCGAATGACTTTTTATATATTGTGAAACAAGGTAAGTCTTTCCTGCTCCGGAAGGCCCTTCGATTCGAAAGCTGCCGCCGGAGATTGCGTAACATTCTGCTACCAGTTTCTTAATTCTGTTTATTTCATTTGAATAATCAAAATCAAGCACGTCAATCAATCCAATCGTGATATGATAATATAGAAAATATAGCACAAATCTGAGAAAAGTTCAATATTTTTCAAAAAAATTCCGCATTGCTATCCCTGTATAATCAAGGGATTAGCGATGCGGTTAAAATTTTTTCGAAAAACAGGGGTGTCAAAAATAACGTATGCTCAACTGTAAATTGAAGGGGCAAACAAGAGATTCGGCCAAAAATATTTTTCGTTTATGGTTTTTTTTCGCTTTCCCGTTGGCTACCTATTGAAAAAACTTTTAGAAAATCCTTACATTTGACCTTCTCCCACAGCTATATATTGAGGGGCTTATCAACATCAGATATATTCTCCCGTCAGGGTCAATATAAATAATCAATTCAAAGGAGGAACATATAATGTTTGACTCATCTTAGAAAAATTTTACAAAAAGCGTCAACTTTGACCTTCTCCCACAGCTATATATTGAGAGGCAAAACTCAAATCAAATTATGAAAGGATGATTATTATGAACTGCAAAATCAGAAAAAGAAAAGCGAGGTGGTGTGATGGCTGACACAACATCCCTCGCAAAAACAGAAATGACCGTTCCCGGTATGCCTGTTGGCGCAGGCACGGAACAGTCACCTAAAACTAACAAATTGAGTATAGCACAGGACGATGATGATTGCAACCCTCTTTCGGAAGTGAAGATTTATCTCGCGGAAAAGGATAAGAGAGAGGCGGGGTTTGTCCCGGCAAAGCCGTGCCTGTCTGTCACCAACCTTAACGATCTTTACAGCTATTCGTTCAAAGGTACTCCACCGATTATCGAAAACTTTCTTTATCCGGGCGTTCAGATTCTCGCAGGCGCGCCGAAGGTAGGCAAGAGTTTTCTTGTGGGCCAGATTGCCTATCACGTGAGTATGGGTATTCCGTTTTGGGGTATGAAGGTTACTCAGGGTAATGTTCTGTATCTTGCTCTCGAAGATGATCTCAGCCGCCTTCAGAAAAGAATGAGCACGATGTTCGGAGTGGAAGGAACCGACAAGCTGGATTTCGCCATAAACGCCGGCACAATAACCGACGGACTTGAAACTCAGCTGGAGCATTATCTCGGAGGCCGCCCGAATACAAATCTCATCATTATCGATACTCTGCAGAAGGTAAGAGAGAACACTCACGAAGGATACAGCTACGCCGGCGATTACGAAGTCATTTCAAGACTGAAACAGTTTGCCGATTCAAACAAAATCTGTATTCTCGCTGTTCATCATACCAGGAAGCAGAAGGCAACCGATATCTATGAAATGATTTCGGGTACAACCGGAATACTCGGCTGCGCGGACGGAGCGATGGTTCTTACTAAAGAAAACCGTACCGACAACAACGCCGAACTCTCAATTGTCGGCAGAGATATGCCGGACCAGAAACTGCTGCTTGTGAGAAACACCGACACACTCTGCTGGGAGATGACCGAACGCGAAGTTGAAACTTTCGAGACAAGGATTGATCCCGAGCTGATGAAAATTGTCAATCTGATTACTGATGAGAATCCCGAATGGATCGGAACTCCGAGCGACCTTATCGAAGAATCCGGAGCCGTCATACCAGTAAATATGATAACCAAGACGCTCAATGTTAACTCTTCCGAACTGAAAAACCGCTTCAATATCAACTATATCAGCGGAAGAACAAGTGTCAGCAGATGGATCCGTCTTTATCGTGATACGCCCGAAAATGACAGCAATGACAGCAATGACGGCTTAAACGGTACCCCAAAACAGCTGTCACAGCCGTCACAGCCGTCATAAAAATGAAAATATTTACAACAAGGAGGAATAATTATGAATCCCAAAATACAGAAAATTGAGGAAAGCATTCTGAAAAACAATCAGAGAATTTCCGATTGCAAAGCTAAAATATCCGAACTTCAGAAACGCAACGCCGAGCTTGAAGCGGAGAAATCCGCGGCTAAGGATGAAGAGATTCTCGCTTTTATGCGTGAGAACGGCAAGAGCATTGACGATCTTAAGAGAGCTTTCGCGAAGCGCACTGTTTCCGAACCGGGAGGAATAAACCATGTCCAGAAACGCGAAGAGTCAGATTAATGAGCTTTCTTCCGAGCAGGAAGCAAATGCGAAAAAACTGAGGATGTATCAGGATAAAGTCAAAGCCCTGGAAGCGAAAGAGGAACTGCTGACTAAAAAAGGCAGAAACAAATTCATCTTTTCTCTTGGACTTATCGCGGAGAAATATCTCATTGAACCCGAATATCTCAGTGAAAACGATCTTAACTATATTCTCAGAGTTGCTCTGACTCAGCCGAAAGTTATCGGCTTAATGCAGAAGTATTCTATGCTGAACAAATAGAAAGAATAAAAATCGACTCCCGAAAAACGGGAGCCGTGATGATTAAAGATTAAACTTTCGGAAACAGAGAGCTGAAGAAAAGACCGATTTTTTCAAAGAGATTTTTGAAGAAAGCGATTATTTTCTGGAAAATGTTGAGTTCGGGTTCTTCTTCCGCGTCACCGGGAACGGAATCAAACGGCTTGCCAGTTGAGGGATCAAGTGAGCCGTCTTTTGCTACAATAAAAGATATTTCCGCAAGATTTGTTCCTACGCTGCCTATCTGCTTTTCGCCGTTTACCCAAAACTCGCAGTTTCCGGAAATATGATATCCGGTGTTTTCGGCGAATTTGATTCTCACGCGGTAGTGAGTGCCTTCAATATAGGTGTCGCCTGCAGCGGGATGAACTGCATTATAGTCTTTATCCATATAGTAAATACTTTCTATTTTTGCTGAGTAAGCATCAGAATCGCCTACAGGCAGTGACTTGAATTCAACTTTGTCTCCTGCTTTGGGATAAGCGAATGTTGCTTCGGCTTTGACGATTTCGTTTCCTGCAGCAAACGCGGGAACAGCCATAGCCATAACAAATATTGCCGAAAGAATAACAGCGAGAATTTTCTTCATGTTTTTTGTCTCCTTATATTGATTTTATGTATTAATAATACTCTATTTGATACTGAAAATCAACTGTTTCCTTAAGAAGAACAACCTGTTAATCATTACAAATCAACTGAAATAAACCCATAGCAACTTGTTGCTATGCGCAATTATACACCGTTGCCGAGGCGGTAAATCTTCTCTGAGATTTCTGCCCGGCCGGTGCCATTGCGCACTGTCGTGAACGCTCGCAGGCTCACTGTGAGATTGCTCCGCAATCGGAAAGGGTTCCACCCTTCGCAACAAGTTGCTACCCGAATAATTACGAAAGGATCTGATACAAATACCATGCCCGCATTTTAAAATTACAATCAGAAACCGTATGAGTTCCTCAGCCGTTTCCGGAGCGGCCTATGCCGCAGGAGAAAATCTTTTCAGCGATTATGAACAGAGAATAAAATACTATGCTTACAAAAAGCCTGAAGTTTTGCATTCGGATATTCTGCTGCCCGCAAACGCTCCCGAAAAGTTTTATGACAGAGAAACTCTCTGGAACTCAGCCGAGTCTGTTGAAACAAATTATAATTCTCAGCTTGCGAGAAATATAGTTGCCGCTCTGCCGAATGAAATTCCGAAAGAGCAGCTTCCGGAACTTGTGAGAGAATTCTGCGAAGAGCAGTTTGTGAAAAAAGGAATGTGCTGTGATTTTTCAATTCACGATAAAGGCGACGGCAACCCTCACGCGCATATTCTTCTCACTCTCAGGTCGCTGAATGAAAACGGAAACTGGATGCCGAAGTGCAGAAAAGAATACGATCTCGATGAAAACGGAGAAAGAATAAAACTGCCTTCGGGCGAATTCAAGAGCCACAGAGTTGATTTGACCGACTGGAACAAAAGAGAAAACTGTGAACTCTGGCGCAGCGAATGGGCGAAGATACAGAACAAATATTATGAAAAGAATAATATTGATGTTCAGATTGATCTCCGTTCATACGAGCGCAGAGAAATTGATAAACTTCCCTCGGTTCATCTGGGACCTTACGCATCCGGTCTGGAGAAACAGGGTGTTGAAACCGAGCTCGGTAATTTCAACAGAGCCATTGAGGAACACAATAAAGAAAAAATGACTCTGCTTGAATTAATCGGAAAGATTAAATCGGTCATTTCGGAAATTGCCGATAAGCTTCGCAGGCTCAAAACAAATTCAGTCAAAGAGCCCACACTTACGGAAATACTTATCGATTATCTTGAAATCCGCAAGAGCGGGAGAAGCGACTGGGGCTTTTACGCGAAAAGAAACTGCACGATAAAAGATCTCAAAGAAGTTTCAGCGGCTATAGTATTTCTGAGCAATAACAATCTGAGGACCGTCAAAGATCTCAGACGGATAATAGATTCCGCAGACAAAAAGGAAAAGATCCGCAAAGAGATGAAAGACACAAAACAGATTATTCTGAAACTCAGGGATATTTATGATACCGAGGAAACATACGGCAAGTATCTGAAATCATTTTTCAAAGACGGTTACTACAAAACCCACAAGGAACAGATTGACAGATACCGTAAAGCCGAAAAATATCTAAAGAGCCGCGGTTACGATTCGCTGACAAATATTGAGCCGTTTGAAGCAGAATATGACCGGCTCAAAGCTGAATATAAATCATTCGGCGACGATGTTCCCGAAAAGAACAGCGATAAATACAAAGAGATGTATCGTATCAGCAGAATTGTTTCAACCGTTCTTGACGATATGGATATTCAGTCCGACAGCGCCCAGCCGGAGAAGAAAAGGGAATCCGTGCTCGGAAAGCTTGAAAAGAATAAAGAGAGAGTCAGGCAAAACGAGGCGGAGAAATCACAAAATACACAAAGGGGCAAAAGATATACCCCGGAAAGGAATTGATATATGGAAAAAAGAATCAGAACAGTCAATACCGCTTATGCGGAACTCATAAGCAAAGACCCCAATACAGCAATAACTAAAAATGCTATTCGTAGCATTGTAAACGCAGGCAAGATTCCCTCATTACAAATCGGCAATAAAACCGTTTTCGATTTGGATGACCTTGAAGCTTACATCCGAACTTTCGGCAAGCTCGTTTTTGAGGTGAATAATCCAAGCGAAGGAGGTTGTATTGTTTGACCTTATATGATAAAATACTGGCGTGGAAACAAACGGAATTACTGCGCCGGAAAGAAGGTCAATTATAAATGGCGACATATAAAAAAAGAGGTAATTCCTATGAGCTTCGGGTTTACCACAACAAAAAGCTTCACACCAGAACTTTCAGACCTCCTGAAGATATTACGCCGGGTCAGCTTGCACTTGCTCTTGAGCAACAACTGAATGAGTTTGTCAAGGATCTTGAAAAGGACAGAAAGATTACATCCTATTCAACTTTCAAAGAAACTGCTGAATACTGGATGGAAAATGTTGCGAAAGAAAAACTTGCGCCGAAAACCTGTGAGAGATATAAAAGTCTGTTTAAAAGGATTTATGCCTCGTCAATCGGTTCGACAAAACTCAAGGATATCGATCAGCAACAGCTCAATGAGTTTTATTTCTCCCTTCAAAAGCCCGGAACAAATGAAAACACCGGAGGACCGCTTTCACCCAAGACCATTCGTGAATACCATAACATCATCTCAAGAGTGCTTAATGCTGCATGGCGATGGGGTATAATCAACGAGAATATATCCAGACGCGCAGAACCTCCTACGGTTCACCGGAAACAGGTTGAGTGCATGTCTGAGGACGAAGCGAGAAGAGTGCTTCAGCTTCTTGAAGAAGAGCCTGTCCAGTATCGAACGATGATTACTATTCTGCTGTTGTGCGGCTGCCGCCGCGGAGAACTTTGCGGACTTGAATGGAAGGATATAGATTTTGAAAGAGCTACTATTCATATCCGTCGTTCTTCTCAGTATGTTAATCATGAGATTATCACAAAAGAGCCGAAGACTGCAAGCAGTATCCGTAATCTCTCGCTGGACACACATACCGCTGAACTCCTCCGCGAACACAGAAGCTGGCAAAGTGCTCAGAAACTGAAGGCAGGTAAGTTTTGGCAGGAATGCGATCGTATTTTCACAAAAGCAGACGGCACTCCTATCCATCCTGACACTGTCGGAGATTGGTGGGATAAGTTTCAAAAGAAACACGGCCTTGTTCATCATTCACTTCATTCGCTTAGACACACCAACGCATCGCTTCTTATAGCTTACGATGCGGATGTGGCTACAGTATCAGGAAGACTTGGCCATGCGGATGCTTCCACTACTCTGAAGATTTATACTCATCAGTTTAAATCGAGAGATAAAGCGGCAGCGAATTTGCTTGGCAGTTTTGCAGTTGATGCAATTAATAATGTTGAGACTGAAACCGGAATAATCTGCGAACTGGATAAAGTGCGTGAAACAGGGTAATTTGTGAAGCAAACTTTGAAGCAAAACACATAAAATGCATAAATAATCGCTTGTATATCAAGGCAATCCGAAAATTGACCTCCGGGTTCTGTAAGAAGAGTTTTTCATATACAGTGTTTATACATCGTTTTATGCAGTAAAAAGTAGCAAATATCTTGCGTATTTTACATATCACGGAATAAAATCAATAGCTTTTTGGAGCTGTTTTCAGCGACTCTGAAGCAAAACTCTGAAGCAAGATGCAATCCAGAGAAAAAGAAAGCCGCTGACTTAAAAGCTTGGAACACTTATAAGTCAACGGTTTTTCTTTGGTTGCGGAGGGAGGATTTGAACCTCCGACCTCCGGGTTATGAGCCCGACGAGCTACCAACTGCTCTACCCCGCGATATGTTGTATTGATATTATACACGAATAGCGGAAAATGTCAAGCGGAAATTTGAAATAATATAAAACCTGCCCGGAAACTGCGGGCAAAAATGAAAATGGAATAATCGGGAATTGGGGTGTCGGACGGCACTCCTTTTGTTGCCGGGTATCTGCTTTATGTAATTCTTGATTTTATTGCGTAAGCGATATATAATGATTTAAACTGATTCAGCAAAGAAAGATGATAATATGAACCGTATAATGTTTGTGTGCCTCGGGAATATCTGCCGCAGCCCGATGGCGGAAATTATATTCAGGGATATGGTTGAAAAATCCGGCAGGAGCGAAGAGTTCTTAATCGCGTCCAGTGCTACCAGCGATGAAAATGTATGGAACGGCATAGGCTCCGAGGTTTATCCACCGGCAAAAAAGATTCTTGAGAAGCACGGTCTTTCGGCGGACGGCAAGCGGGCAGTTCAGCTTACCGCGCAGGACGGTGCAAAATATGATATGTTCATCTGTATGGACAGATACAATGTGCGCAATGTCAGCCGGATTCTCGGCACTGAGAATTCGGATAAAATACGTATGCTGATGGATTTTACCGCACGACCGGGCGATGTATCTGATCCCTGGTATACAGGCGATTTCGAAACCGCATACAAAGATATTTACGAGGGTTGCAATGGACTGCTTGAATTTTTTGAAAAAGAAACGGCAGAAAGCGTTTAAATGAAAAAAGTATTAGGTTTTTTCAAAAAAGAAATGATGCTCAGCGTGTCGCGCTAACTGAAAGGTTCG